>OJOI01000445.1_pt1 | contig 28367 bp, 21 predicted proteins | sample 1598061 | NCBI WGS metagenome assembly OJOI01 (sample SAMN01915224, study PRJEB22387) | human gut metagenome | isolation source: stool | host: Homo sapiens | place: USA
CAATGGACATCATCAGATTTCTGTTCATATCCGTAAGTTCCGCTACCATACTGTCTTTGATATAGGACGCATATTCACGAAGAAAAAGGACTCTTCCATAACGGTTTCCCATCTTGAAATAGTCCTTTTCAAATTCCATTGTGTCAGGGCAGATATAATCCTTAAAATCGTGTCCCTTTTTTCTTGTTTCCTTAATATCAAAGTGGAAAGAGCTTTCTTCTCCCACACGATAGAAGTCGTGGAAAATACGAAGTCTTTCGTCTGTTTCCAGTTCCACACACTTACTTCCAAGCCTGCCGAAGTGAGCAATCAAATCTGCACCGACACGGGCAAAATAAGTTCTTGCGTCCTCCACACTCTTTTTGTTGATGGAAATGGTAATATACTTATCCTGAACAATGGAGTTTGCACCCGTTGCCTTATCAAGAAGCATTTTATTGTATTCCTCTCGATATTCGTCCAGATTATCTCCGGTTGTCGGAATAAGAATTGTCTGCTCAAAATCCAGTCTGTTGAGCCGACGATTATTGATTGTGATTTTTGTCGTTGCACCACTGTCAAGGGAGTTCAGAAGTTCGGAATATTCAAGGAACATCGCTTCCTTATCCTCACGACTTGCCACTGCATAGTTAATATCCGTAAAGCGATAAGTCTTTGAATATTTATCCTTTCCTACTTTGAAAATGCCATCATCAAAGATAGCTGCTACGGGAATCACGTCCTGCACACCTTTCGGTACAACAAATTTTTCTTTGTCCTGCTTAAACAAATTTGTAAGAGTCTTAATCATTTGACTTCAATACCTCCTTCTGCTTCTGTTCAATGCTTGGCTTCATCAGTTCGTAATACACATTGGTGGAGTGAAATACCAGCTTCTTCGGCATTAAAAACTCCGACTTTATCCACGCATAGATTGCTTTCTCTGCGGTCATACCGTTGTACTTCACAAAGCCAAGTGCCGCAAACGGGGCAGCACCCAAAATACACACCCACGATACGGTTTCCGTGCCAACATACGGTCTGAGCAAGAAATACAGTCCTACCGCAACGCCACAAGCGAGAACAGAAAAAATGAACTGTCTGAGCGACAGTCCAAAAAACATTGACTCTGTATAATTTCTGATTTCTCGGTTAATTTTTACTTCCATATCTGTTTCCTTTCCTGCGGTTTCGGTCTTTCTCCCTCACGCATTTATCATTCAGGCAAAAGACTTTGCCTTTCCGTTTACCGCCATAGTAAACACATTTCTTACAATCTCTTTGGTTCATCTCAAAATCTCTCCTTAAAGTCCCATCATCTCTCGGATAATACGGTCAGACATTTTCACTGCACCGACAAGAACGAGCATATTAAATACCAGTTCCCCGATATATGCCCACACCTGCGTAACTGCTGCTGCATCAGGATTCACTACTGGCGGCGATGAAGCAAATACGGAGAAAATAATACAAGCAAGTACAATGACTGCTCCCTCAAGCAGAACTGCACAATAGCTCTTGATAAAACTCTTGCCGACATTCTGTGTCGGTTCTCCTGCAAATGTGGAAAGCGGTATCGGTGCAAGTGCTGTGTACATATACAACTTGAAAAATCTTCCGTACACCGTCATTATCAGAATGAACGACAGCACCGTGATAAATAATCCTCCGATAAGCGTTACCGCCCACAATGGAATACTCTCGAAAAATCCGCAATCCTCTATGGTCGTTACCATCTCTGCGGGCAAAGTCGTCTGTTGTGGAGTTCCAAATCCGGCAGCATTCATAATGGTTGAAATTGTCCCTTGCACGATATTAAACAGTGCAAGCATAAGCTCCATTCCGTATGTGATAACACCTTTCGCCAGTGCAAAACGGACAAAGAGTTTCAGTGCGTGTTCCGGTTTCTTCACATCTGTAAAACTTCCGCAGGTCTTTACCATACCTATCACGAAAAACAACACAAGTAAGGCAAGCCCAATAGCCTGAACTGCACCGTTGATGTCAACGATAACCTTCCAGATATTCCCGCCCTTAAAGTTCTGCGGTGTAGTTGTGATGAGCGTCCATATTTCCGACAGTTTTTCATTCCAAGTTTCAAGGGCATTTTCAAGATTTTGAACTACCCAGTTATCACTCATTCAAAGCACCTCCTTACAATTAAGGGGTGTACCTTAACTTGGCACACCCCTCGATAACTGTGTAACTCTTATCTTAGCCTGTGATAAGAGTAAGGATTTCTTTGGCGAAAGTAATAATGACACCACCCGCAAGAGTCAGGAAGCCATTGGCTCTCTGAGAAGGGTCGTGAGATTTGAGTGAAAGACCGACCTGCACGATACCAAAGCCAAGCAAAATCATACCGATGGCACGGATAAGTCCGAAGATAAAGTCAGACAGATTGTTGACTACGGTAAGCGGGTCATTCGCTGCAAATGCAGTCGTTGTCATTCCAAGTGCCAATGCACCGACAATGACCATTGTGCAATAAGCACGGAAGCCTTTCTTAACCTTTCCGGTCATAGGCAGTTTCTTTGTTTCCTGAATGTCAGTTGCTTTTTTCTTAAAAATAGTCATAGTTGAATACCTCCAAAATTTAATTTGTTTGATTGTTTATGAACAGAGCTTCCATCTCCTCATCGGAAAGAAGTTCCCAGTTCGTTTCTTCCATTTCCTTTTCAGGAAGTGTTGCAGGGTCAATGTCCCAAATGGCAATCGAAGCAATATCTTTTGTGACTTCTCCGTGCTTATAAGGGCTTGCCTTTCCGTCTGTGGTAAGTGCCACATTCGGGTGTTTCATAATGTCATATTTAAAATCCATAATGGGTCTTTCCCCACGGATAAATAAAATAGCGTACTGATTATCGAGCATACGCACCTCATCAGGGGTAAGTAACTCTCTGCCGCTAATCTGATAGTTGGTGGAATAGTTACCGCTTCTTCCGGTACTCTTTCCGAACGTGTTGGTATCAATGGTTTCCTTTCCTAACAGCTCCGACACGTATTTATGGGTTGACTGCTCATTTCCACCAAGGTAAAGAAATTCATCGCAGTTACCCACAATGCTCTCCCACTGTTTTTCAAACAAGGCTTTAAGCTGTGCCAAGTTCTGCAAGATGATACTTACCGATACCCCACGGGAACGCATAACCGACAGTATCTTGTCGAAGTCGTCCGGCAGTGAAACATTGGCAAATTCGTCCATCATAAAATGAACAGGCATCGGCAGACAACCGCCGTGAATATGGTCGGCTGCATAAAACAACTGCTGAAAGAGCTGTGTGTAAAGAATGGATACCAAGAAGTTGAAACTGGAGTCGTTATCCGGTATCAGTGCAAACAGTGCCACCTTTTTCTCTCCGAGTGACTGCAAATCCAGTTCATCGGCAGAAGTAAGAGCAGCAAGACTCTCCAAGTTAAACTTTTCAAGCCTTGCTGCAAGGGTTATCTGTATGGATTTTAATGTTTTGGAAGAACCGGAATGATAAGAGTGGTAATACTTCAAAGCAATGTGGTCAGGATTATCTATCATCAAATCCGAAAACAGATTATCAAGCGGAGAAGGACTTGGGTCGTCCTCGTCCTCAATCGCCCCGGCTCTTAACATTTCCATTACCATTGCAAAATTCTGTTCTTCCGGCGGTGCTTCATAATGCAGATAAAATACAAGTGCAAGCAGAAGCATTGACGCTGCCGTATCCCAAAACGGGTCATTGCTCTGTGAACCTTTCGGAGTGGTACTCTTGAAAAGATTGGTTACGAGCTTCTGCACATCATTGTCGTTCTGCAAATATACAAACGGATTGTAACAATGGCTTTTCTCCATTGAAATCAAATCAAGCACACGCACTTCGTAACCTTTCTTCTCAAGAAGATGTCCCGTATCTCGCAGGATTTCCCCTTTCGGGTCTAATATCACATAGCTGTTTCTGGCAGCATTCATAATATTAGGCTTTGCATAAAACCTCGTCTTACCTGCACCGGAGCCACCGCACACAAGCGTATTCAGATTTCGTCTGTGCTTCTTGGCATTAAGTCCAATGCACACATTCTGAGTCATCAGCTTATTTTCTGACAGCGGCTTTTGTCGGTACTTTTTATCAATGGCTCTGACATTGCCCCATTTGGCAGAACCGTGTTCCTCTCGTCTGCGGTAATTCTTTCTTGTTGAGAAATAAATCCCGATACCCATTCCATAGCATAAAAGTAAAATGAGGACAGTTTTCAAGCTGTCCCCACATAATTTTATGGAAAACGGATTATCAAAGAGTGTCGCAAGATTGGCTGCTATCTCCGGCAATCCTCCGCTTATGGAAGGTGCAATCAGAAGTGCCAGCCATATGACCGGAACGATACCGACAATGGATAAAATAATGGCAGTCTGCCTGTCATTATCTCGCTTCATCTGAGCGTTTCCTTTCAATTACTTTGAACTTTTTCAATGGGGCATTTCCGACTTTTACAAGCAGGTCGTCTACTGCATCTGCGGACTTGCCTTCCTCCATCAACTTTGTTTTCTCATCGTTTAAGGAGCGAATGACAACACCGTGTTCATAATCGTCCAAAGCAATGTGGTAGAGTTTTTCTTTTTCCATATCTGCCCTCCATTATCTCTCATAGTCCTTTGAACGCTCCTGCTTCTTGCGGAACATTTCATCAGAGATATGACTGTGAATTTCTGCCATTGCATTTCGAGTCTTGGAAAGCTCCGCACGGATTTCTTTCGGCTCTTTGGAAGCCAGTCCCTCCGGAATACGGTTAATTGCAAAATTCTGTGTATCTACGCCATACTTCTTGCAAAGCATATATCCGATACACACTGCCTGAAAGCCCATATCCCTGCGGCTGTAACTTTCGCTGTTGATGGAAAGCTGTGCGTGTCCAAGTTCCTGAGCGACACACTGAGCAACTGCTACGCTGTCGCCCACATTACGCTTCACATACAAGGTCTGCTTTTCATTATTATAGAAAGCTGCCATATTCGGATACGGAAGTTCATCGGTTGCCGCAACCTCCACCGGAGATACATCAAGCATTGTCGTGATAAGTGCTTTCGGGTCACGGTTTGCTGATACCGCCGGAGCTTTTCTTCCATTTGTCTGCGTAACATCAAATACCTTTTTGACATTGTAGGAAATACCCGGAGAGCCATCTGCTCTTGTATATTCCACTGGTTCAAGAATAGAAATACTCTTTGCCCCTTTGGTAATCTTCACATTGTCCTTACCCCAATCATCAAAATCTTTAAGCTGTGTTGCCTGCGGATACTGACTGTAAATAAGGAGAGCATTTGCTGCGGAATATCTGTCCATTCGACTCTGCGTATCAAGAAAGCTCTTGAACTTCTCAGGGTCACTCACAATCTCACGGGCAGCGTCATCAATCATCTGATAGACCTTTTCTTTTTCTGCTCGCTTCTTTTCCGCATACTCCTCTTTGGATAATCTTGGCTGATTACCGCCAGCCTTTGCGGGTTTGAAATCATTTGTCATAGTGAATTACCTCTCTTTTGTTTTGGGTTTCTTCTTCGGCTGACGGTGTACCGTCTGACCGTTTTTCTGCTGCGGCTTCTTGCCGTCTTTCTTAACCTCCGGCTCTTTACGCTCTGCTTCTTTTTGCTGTTTTGCCTGTGCCTTGTAACGGTCAAGTTTCTCTTTGACCGATGGCTTTTCCACTGGCTTTGCAACACCCTTATCAGATTGCGTTTCTACCGGCTCTGAGTTTTGCCTTGACAGAGGGCTTTTGTCTGTTTTGGCGACTGAGGGGTTTGCGTTTGCTCGCTCCTCTTTCTGCATTGGATTTCTGACCGCTTCTTCCATAATGATTTCACTCTTGGATTTAGTCGGCTTTTCTTTTTCAACCGCTTCACGGTCTGCGATAGCTTTCTCTGCTTCACTGACAATCGAAGCCTTATCCACCTTGCCAAGTTCAAATCTTTCAACGATACGCTGAATTTTAGAAGCGTCTTCTGCTCTTGCGATAATATCTACCGGAGCATTCTCTCCCTTTGTGTTCTTATCTCTGAGGACACAATAAAGAACGCCATAGCGTTTTGCCTGTTCGGTAAACTTCTTCAAATCCTTTTGCGGAATGGAAAAGACTTTCAGCTCCTTGCCTGACTTAATCATATTGGTAAGCCTTGCTTTGCCCTTCGTCTTTTGTTCCTGCTTCAGAACCGATACCAAAAGTAATGCGATATTCTTCGCCGCCGAACCGCTTAATCTTGCAGCAACTTCAAATCCTTCAAGCGAAAGCCTAACGACCTGCTCTGCTGCGTCACCACCGTTGTTCATAGCGTGATTTCTCCTTTCTCTGCTGTTTTTGTTCCTCCGTTTCGATATGCTCAAGGTTTTCTTCCATAACCTTTGACCTCTCCGCAATATCCTCGCAGAGTTTTACTTCCCGTCGGAGTTTTTTCAATTCTCCGTTGATAGAAGCGATTTCATCTTTTGCCGCCTGAAGCTGACCATCATCAATATTTGTTCTTATCTTTTTTCGGAGATGTGTTCTTCCGGCAACAAGATTTTTCATCTGCTCCTCTAAGGAAGTCTTATATGAAAAAAGCTGTTCGTCCGTGGAAATATTTTCTCGTCCGAGCAGCCTTACTTCATCAGTAATCTTATCGAGCTTCATTAAATCATCTTTCAAAAGATAATGAAGCCTTGCGTTATTCTGTTTCTTATACTTTGGCAGATAACCGAGTCTGTAACAGTAATACAGATACAGCCCATAAAGTCCGCCTTTCTTTTTCAGCTTCTGCCCTCTGGTCTGCATACGGTACTGTCTTGGTTTATAAGTCGCCCTTTGGAACGGCTCAATCTCTGCCCATCTGTTACGATTTTCTTTGATACGCTCTACAAGCCGGTCATTGGTATAATCTGCTCCGAGATTTTTCAGTCGTATCGGCTTATCGTATCCCTTTGGAATGACCGTCCAGTATTTTCGGCTTGGACTCAGGTTATAGGCATATCCCATTTCCTTGAGAGCAAACTGAAATTCTTTCAGGGTCTTGCTGTGGTCGATAGCATAATCAATGGCTTCTTTTGCAACCGAGTAGCGTGTCGGCATTCCTGCCTTTTCTTTCATCGTCAGATAATCCGACTGCTTACTGCGGTTCGGATTCGGGTCATAGTAAAGTCCATACTTCTCACAAATCCTGTCTGCAACTTTTCGGAATTTGAACCACGCTTTTTCCTCACCCCATAAATGTTTCCCATCGACGAAAGAAATAGAGTTGATGACAAAATGACAGTGCAGGTGCTTTGTGTTCAGGTGGGTTGTCACAACGACTTGAAATCTTTTACCCCACACTTCATTTGCAAACTCCATTCCGATTTTCTGTGCCATCTCAGGAGATATATCTGTTTCCTTGAAACTCAAATATCCGTGATAGGCTTGGATACCGTCTGTCTTTTGGTACTGCTCCTTAACCGTTATGAACTGGTCACGGGCAATCGCCACATTACAGTTGATACCCTCAACATAGAACTCACGCTCTGTTTTTTCCTCGTCCTTTGCATAAGCAATAACATCTGCAAGAGCCTGATACTGTTCCGGCGAAAACTCCCTTTTGATTTTTGCAGAAGTCTTTTCGGGATTGGTCGCATAGTCAATGACCTGACCGAGCCTTTCTGTAACCGACCACAACTTTGTTACTGCCATTTCATTTCGCTCTGATTTGGACGAAGATATGTCCTCTCAATCTCTGACTGGAACTTATTCCACTTCGCAGCTTCATTCTTCAGCATAGGTGCGTCAATGAAACCAAGCGTATTAGCTTTAGCCGCAAGCTGATTGATGTTATTGCCGATAGAGGACAGTTCCCTCATCACATCATAGAAGCGGTCATCGGGTTTCTCTTTCGGCTCGTAACCTCTGATAAGTAAACGGATAAGCCCTGCTTCGGAAAGACAAGCCTTCTTTGCCTTTGCTGCCAAATCCTGTGCTTCCTTACGGTTAAAGCGTACAATCTTCTGAATGTTTCTCTTTCTCATAATCGGTATCTTCCTTTCTCTTTACTCTGCAATCTTTGTTAATCTGGAATAAGCACATCATCGTAACGCCAAGACAACTGCCGAGCAGTGTTCCGGCGGCGATAAGTAATAACTCTCTCAAATCAAGTTCTCCTTTCTCACGGGGTATTAGGGGCAACCCCTAACGAGCCTTTTACCGTTTGGGAAACTGTGTTTATCCAAATGGTCTGCTCGCTAAGAATAAACATCTCCTCCGGGTTGCCCCGTTCTCAGGCTACTATCTCTCATAATTCTTTGATTGCGGCTTAAACGGTTCAGCCACGATATTGCCGCCCACATCCTTAGAAAAGCGTTCGGGATACTTGAACTGTTCCTTGTATTTCTTCATCATATCGTCCGGCAAGCTCTGAAAACTCTCACTCTCAGGTGGTGCATAACAGATAAAGAACTTGCCGCAGATAATATCTACCATCTCTTTCTTATCATTATCCTGCACATAAACTGCACGGTTAAGCGGAAGTCCTCTCATCTTTCCTTCCTCATTACAGATGATTGCAACGTCATCATCAAAGGGCATATATTCCTCAATATCCCCGCCGACAACCTCCTGCATTGCTTCCAGACTGTCGTCGATTACAATTTCCTTCGGGTACTTTTCCGGTTCTACCAAGAGAACTTTAATCTTAGAATCATTCATCGTTCTTCATTCCTTTCGTGTGTTTTTTTATTGTAAATTCCCATCCGCATACAAAGAAAATCGTTGAAGTCCTTACCTGCTTTTGGTGGCTCATCAACGATTTCATACTTATCCGGCAGAATGGTTTTTAAGGTCTGTGCTGCCTTTCTGCCCGCTATATCATTGTCAAAATGGATACGGATTTTCCTGACAGATGGGTTACTGCCAAGATACTTTTCCAGTGCAATCGGCACTTTACTGTCCTCAATTTTCTTTGCCGGAGAATACACCCCGGACAGCGAAACAAAGCTCATTTCTTTCCAATCCTGCCCGTTCAGCTTCGCAAGCGTGGCATAGGATAACAAATCAATGGCACACTCAAAGAGGTGTACTTCCTCCAAGTTTTCCTTACCAAGCCGAAAAGAATAATCTTTTTTACTGCCACTGCAATCGCCCATAATCCTACGCTTATTCGTGGAACGGTAGGCTGCATATTTCGGTTCTTTCTTCTCGTCATAGCCTACAAACACAACATTGTGATACGGCAGGCTCTCAAAGATAAGGTCATTAGAGATACAGTAATTGATGATTTCAAAATCTATTCCTCTCCCGAAAAGATACTCTGTAATCACTATGTTGGAAGCACATTTTTCAGGGAGAAGAAGCGGTTTATTTTCCTCTTTTGGCTGTGGTTTTTCATAGACCGGAGCCTGAATCGCTGTGTGTCCGATAATGGTTTCCACCGCTTCAAGGAAGCTGTAACCTTTGACCTTAATCAGATAATCCAAAGCACTCCTGCCACCGATACCTCTCGACCACCATATCCATTTCCCGTTTGAAATCTTCAAACTGTCGTGGGTTCTGGTGCAATAGGTGTTACCTGAAAACTTAACCAGCTCATACGGTTCATAATTTCTCAGGTAGGTTAATAAGTCCATCTGCTTCGCCTGAATGATTAACTCAGGTGCGATAAATGGCATATCGACCACCGCCTTCCTGTTTATCTCTCATACGATTTCTCCTTTCTGCCGCCGACTGCTTCGCCCTCATCAGGCTCTCCGCCGACAATCTCATTTTCCTTTTTATCCATATTGAGCAGGATATTCAGCTCATCAAGTCTGGCAGTTTTTGCCCTCAATTCTTCCTCCTTTGCAAACGGCTTTTCGATTTCCTGCTTCGCTGTTTCAAACTGCTTCTCCGTATTTTCAAGGCTGTTTTTCGTATCAGCAAGTGCTTCCTCAAAGCGTTCTATGCCGTTATCTATTCTCACGATATTACCGTGAGCATCATCGCCAAGCGGTACATCTCTGCTTGTTTCGCCTTTTAATTTCACAACATAATTACGCTGCACCGTATCAAAATACAGTTCCATTTGAAAGCCACGGTACTCGCCAAGTGGTATCGCATCGGGACTGTTCATTGACTTGCAGGCATTGATGATTGCCTGACCTGCTTCGGCTTTTTCGGAATAAGAAACACCCGATACCATCATTCCAAGCGGCTGCTCGTCTATCGGTTTCGGGTGTAATTTTGCTGTTTCAACATCTTTTGTAAGTCCCTCTACACGGGATTTCAAGTAAGCAATCTGTTGTGGATAGAACTTGATGACCTTATCCTCCAGTCCGTATTTCTCTGATAGAAAATTGGATTTTAACATCTTCAACTTCTGCACCTGAATGTCTAAGTCCATCTTCTCTTTGATATACGGATTGCCTGTTGCAAGCATTTTTATCTCTGCATAGGACAGTGCGGTTTCATCAATATCCTCTGCCGACCTGACCGGAGATTTGCTCGTCATAATCTGACTTGCGAACTTCTGCTTACCTTCCACAAGCTGATAGAGGTATGCATCAAAGGTCTGCTCTGTTACATAGCGGTAAATATCTACCTGCGGATTTTCATTGCCCTGACGGACAATTCTACCGGAACGCTGCTCCAAATCTGAAGGTCGCCACGGACAATCCACATCGTGAAGTGCGATAAGTTTATCCTGCACATTCGTTCCTGCTCCCATCTTCTGAGTAGAGCCAAGAAGCACCCTGACTTCTCCCTTGCGGGTCTTTTGAAACAGTTCTTTTTTCTTCATATCCGTATCGGCTTCGTGTATGAACTTCACTTCACTTTCAGGAATACCTCTCTCAATCAGCTTCTTCCTGATGTCGTTATAGACGGAAAATGTGCCGTCATTCTTCGGAGTGGACAAGTCGCAGAATACAAGCTGTGCCGATTTCTTGTCGGCATTTTCTTTCCATATCCGATAGATGTTATCGACGCAGGCATTGATTTTACTGCCCTCAAAATCAGGCAGCATATCGTTTAGCATACGCTGGTCAAGAGCCAGTTTTCTTCCGTCATTTGTGATTTTCAGCATATTATCTACGCTTGAATCCACACCACCGCCACGCACCTGCTCGGCTCTCTCTGCAAGGGAAGCAACCATTTCTTTCTGCATTTCTGACGGCTTTACTGCAATGTTATGGTACTTTGCTTCCGGTACTGGCAGGTTCAACATATCTGCTGTTTTAATGTCCGCAATCTCCTTGAACATCGCCATTAGTTCCGGCAAGTTATAGAATTTTGCGAACCTTGTCTTTGCTCTGTATCCCGTTCCTTCCGGTGTAAGTTCCACTGCCGTAATGGTTTCTCCGAAAGTGGAAGCCCAGGCATCAAAGTGCTGCAACCCATTTTTCACAAGCGTGTTGTACTGCAAATATCGCTGTATCGTGTAGAGTTCCACCATACTGTTTGAGATAGGTGTACCCGTTGCAAATACGGTTCCTCGTCCTCCGGTAATCTCGTCAAGGTAACGACACTTCATAAAGAGGTCGGAAGATTTCTGTGCTTCCGTCTGTGCGATACCGCCCACATTACGCATTTTTGTATAGAGATAAAGGTTCTTATAGTAGTGGCTTTCGTCAACAAAAAGCCTGTCTACACCAAGTTCCTCAAAGGTTACAACATCATCTTTCTTCGTCTGGTCATTGAGTTTATCCAATTTCTGACGAATGGATTTCTTTGACTTTTCAAGCTGTTTGACTGAGAAGTTTTCCCCTCGGTTTCGCTTGAGTTCCGCAATTCCTTCGGTTATTTCCTCAAGCTGCTGTTCTAAGATTGCCCTCTGTCTTTCAATGGACATCGGGATTTTCTCAAACTGTGAATGACCGATAATGACTGCATCATAATCTCCGGTTGCAATCCTGCCGCAGAACTTTTTACGATTCTTGGTTTCAAAATCTTTCTTTGTTGCGACAAGGATATTCGCCGCCGGATAGAGCTGCAAATACTCAGCCGCCCATTGTTCGGTCAAGTGATTTGGTACAACAAACAGTGACTTATTACAAAGTCCAAGCCTTTTCGACTCCTGTGCTGCCGCTACCATTTCAAAAGTTTTTCCTGCTCCGACTGCGTGTGCAAGAAGCGTATTTCCTCCGTAAAGGATATGAGCAACCGCATTTTTCTGATGTTCCCTGAGTTCAATTTCAGGGTTCATACCATTGAAAATGATATGACTTCCATCATACTCACGAGGTCTGACGCTATTGAATTTCTCATTGTAGGATTTGCAAAGCCTTTCCCTTCGTTCAGGGTCAGACCATATCCAGTCCTGAAATTCCTGCTTAATCATTTCCTGCTTCGACTGAGCAATCGCTGTTTCCTTTTTATTCAGGACAGCCTTTTTCTTTCCCTCATCATCTTCGATATAATCAAAGATACGCACATCTTTTAAATTCAGCGTTTCCTCAATAATCTTATAGGCATTGATGCGGGAAGTTCCGTAAGTGTTATATGCCCTTACATTTCCTTTGTCATAGGATTTGCCCTCAATATTCCACTCACTCGTAAATGGAGAGAAGTGAACTTTGATATTCCACTGTGCATAGCGTGGTGTTTCAAGCAAATGAAAGATAAACTCCTGCACATCGTCCGGTGGCAGCCAAGTTGCACCAAGTCGCACGGAAATTTCACTTGCAGTCAGGTCTTTCGGCTGCACCTTTTGAAGTGCTTCCACATTGACCTTATAATCTTCCGGATAGAGTTCTGCCGAGTTCTTTGCAATTCTCAGCTTCTCCCTGACATTACCCGAAAGGTATTCATCAGCCATCAGATACTTCGGTTCGTAAGCATTACCATACTCATAAAGCGGATTTAAGAAGATAACACCCTTTAAGTCCTCAAAGATTTCATTCTCCGATTTACCGGAAAGCTCCATCATATAGTCCATATCAATCGTGGCTTTTTCTCCAAGAGATACCGCCAACGCTTCGCTTGCCGTATCAACAGAAGTAACCGGAGTATGCGGCTTAATTGTCCTCTTAGAAAACATATCAGCCTTACGTTCCAGTTCTCCGTCCTCTCCGATTATCTCCAATGCGGAAAGCAAAGAGAATGAACTGTCCTGCGAAAAAGCAGAGGTATTTGCACGGCTGTTAATGAGTCCGTACTTACCTGAAAAGGTATCATAAAGTCTGTTTAATCGCTCCTGCTCCGCTTTGATTTCGCTGTCAGGGTAATCTTCTGTCTGCAATTCAATCAGCGTTCTGACGGAATTTCTAATAGCAATCATACCCTTAATTCGATTCTCTGCGGTTGCCGACACTTCCACCGGAGTCATACGGGAATTTTCACGATAATAGATTTTATTGTCCACCACCGTATAGGAAAAGTTTCTCACTGTCGGGTCTGCCGGAATAGAATTATCTTCCTCCTCCAGTTCTTCCTCAGTTTCATATTCCGTGATTTCTCCGTGAATGTTTGCTACTGCTTCATCAAGCTGTGCTGCAAGGTCTGCATTTTCATACGGCACACAAGTTGCTTCCATACCGAAACGCCCCGATACCATTTTCATTTCTCCAAGTATCATTTCGGGGTGCTGCACAAAATAAGAGTTCATCTTAATTCCGTTCTCATCGGTATCAAGATGAACCCAATCCGGCTCAATATCTATCAGTCTGTCACGCTTTTGTAGGATAAGAATATCCGAAACGACTTCCGTTCCTGCATTACCCTTAAAGGTATTATTCGGCAATCGAATTGCTCCAAGAAGCTCTGCTCTCTGTGCAATATACTTTCGTACTGCTAAAGTTTCCTTATCCATTGTGCCTTTGCTCGTTACAAGAGCCATCACACCGCCGGGTCTTAACTTATCGAGGGACTTTGCAAAAAAGTAATCGTGTATCAGGAACTTATGCTTGTCATACCTTTTATCCGATACCTTAAAATCTCCAAAAGGCACATTTCCGACAACGCCATCAAAGAAGCTGTCCGGTAAATTGGTTTCTTCAAATCCCTGTGCCGCAATGGTTGTTTTCTGGTAAAGCTGCTGTGCAATGCCTGCGGAAATCGTATCAAGTTCCACACCGTAAATCTTACTATCCTGCATTGAGTCAGGCAGCATACCGATGAAATTACCAATACCGCAGGACGGCTCTAACAAATTGCCCTCCTTAAAGCCCATTTGCTCCATTGCCTTATAAATGGCTGTGATAACTTCGGGCGGCGTGTAGAACGCAGTCAATGTGCTTTCTCTTGCCGAAGCATATTCCTCCGGTGTTAATACCGAAGAAAGTTCCAGATATTCCGTTGCCCACGCTGAATTATTTTCATCAAAGGCTTCTGAAAGCCCACCCCAACCGACATACTTTGATAAGATAATTTGTTCCTCAGGAGTGGCAAATCTGTTTTCTTCCTGACACTTTTTAAGAAGCTGTATCGCCATAATATTTCTGCGGAAGCGTTCCTTTTTACCTACCGTTTCAACCTCATTTTCTCTGAGATTAAAGGTATGACGGTCTGCCATAGGCACATCAGGGTGCAGGTCAAAGCCTTTGACCTTTTTCTTCTGCTCCCAAGCGGGAACTACCGGCTCAGGCTCTTTTTCATTTCTTTCTTCGGCAGGTTCTTCCTTTACAATCAAATGCTCATTCATCGGATTCTCACGCACTTTTCTGTCAAACTCTGTGCGTGAAAATTCCTTATTGAACAGTGGCATATCATAGTCATAGAGCATTACTCTCTCATCATCAACAGATAAGATTTCGTACTCAGAAGCACCGATATACACCTTATCGCCAAGATGATATTCATATTTCACATCTTGCGATATTTCCGCTTCTTCAGGTTCTTTTTCGGCTAGTTCCTGCTCCGGTGGTGCATTAGAGAGTATCTCACGGTTTCTTTTCGTTTCCTCGATTTTGGCTCTGCGTTCCTCTTGACTTTCAAGCCACTGAGGATAGTGTTCTTTTTCCTTTGGATTTAAGTATCTGTCTGTTCGGATAAGTTCCCCGATACGCTTCTCCACCTGCGACCACGAAAGTGTGATATGTGGATTTTCTTTACCGATGCCTTTCGTAATCGTAATACCTTTTCCATCGTGGCTCTCATCAATGCCTGCCCCGATTATGACGGGATAAGAACCGCCCCAACCGTATTCATTTTTCAAGAAGTCGGCATTTTCTTTTGCAGAAAGACTTTTTTCAAACTGCTCATAAATACGCATTTTTCCCTCAGAAAATCCGCTTCCATTCGCAAGAACAGCGTCGATAATCTCCTGAGAAAAAGTAAAGGCAGAGGTTTTCTTTTCCTCTGCCCGACCGTCTAATATGAATGTCATCTGACCGTCCATTGACGGTAATGGTTTTATGCTGTCACTTAATTCTCCCAGTAATCGCATAGCTTCAAAGTGTCGGGCAATAACAGCCCAATCATAAAAGCTCTGTGCGGTTCTGCTGTCGTATTTGCCCTCCCACAAATGCAGGACGTTTTCAAAGGTCTTGTACCCTACTGTCCTGCCGTCCTCTAAAGTAAGCTCAGTATAATCATTATTGAAAATACTCTTTATATACTCTGTGCGGTCTTTGTTATCTGGATTGCGTTCATAATAATCTTTGATTTCTTCCAGACTTGCTGACAAATGTGGTGTCGTTCTGAGAATTTCATTGATTACTTCATCACGTCCAAAGAACGGAAGGCTTTTATCCTCGTGCGTTCTGTCGTAATACTCTAAGCGAATATCACTTCCGCTTTCACGATTTCCTGTGCCGAATTGCGAAGGGAGTTCATCAGACGAACCCATTTCATCATATCCTCCGCTTTCATCTGTTCGGTCACTCCCTCTTTCTGTGCCATCTGGCTCAGGATTGTTTCCTCCATCTTGCTGGCTCTCTGTTCCACTTCCGCCAAGTGCTGTGTCAGTTCGCCCCTCGTCAGGAGATTGTAGTAAAGGACTCTGTGATGTTCCTTCAGAAACTCTCTCCTCATCTGAGCGTATCTGCCCAACGTCACTTCCGGCTGCTGTGGAAGTTTCAGGTTCGGAAGGCTGTAATCGCCCACCATCGTGTAGGTCAGTTCGTTCATTGTCCAAACTCCTTTCGTCGTTATTTTCAACCTTATTGTATTCATTTCTGTCCTGACCGACAATTATGCGATTTTGACGGTTGAGTGCAGTAATTGTTTTAGATATTTCCGTCAATCCCATTTCTGCAATATCACTGGTAGCAAATCCAAGTGCATTGAGTGTTTCCTGCGTATTGAAGTTAGTAACATCTCTGAAATCATCAAGTTCAAAATAACCGTCCGTATCAACGCCAAGCCTTGACATCATCATATATGCCACACTATTTGTCACGACATTTTTATAAATGAAAGCCACAATATCCTCTTCCACTTCCTCAAAGGAACTGCCCTCGGTTGCATAGTAAAGGTCTTGCAGATAATCAGGGATATTATCCTCTGCCGCATTTCTTGCTGCTCCCATAATTGCTTCGGCAAGACTGCTCTTATTCTCAATCTCTCCGAAAGTGCTTTCCAATGTTTCAATCACATCAGCTTCGTATTCCTGACGCATATCCCAAATCGGGACTGTTCTTGAATATCTGCTTTCGTGAGTATCTGAAATATCAAAGTAATGTGTCAGTCTTTGCCGTGAACGGTTTTCATCAGCAAAAACAGCAATACCTCTTGCACCTCGGTTGACCCATCTGCCAAAAATTTTGTTCCACTGCTCTATCTCAAGAACCGCTGTTGCATCAGGTCGCTGTGCATATACAAGTAGCTGTTCGTCATAACGTAACTTATAATTTCGGCAAGCCGAAGCTAAGAATGCCTGCCAGTTCTGAGGATTTGACACAACCGTTTTGCAGGTGCGGTTGTAAAGCTCAGAAATAAGGTCATATTTTCGTGCCATTACTCTTGCACCTCCTTATCGCTGTTTTTCTCTATTTCTGGTCTTGTTTTTTGACGGTTCAGATTGATTGATAGGTTCAACTTTGCTTCCACTAAGCTCCAATTTTTCAGCAAACTCGCATATATGATAGCAGCAATTTCCGACATACAAATGGTAGTCATCAATATACTTGCACACTCTGTCTGCTGTGTGTCCATCACGAAAAGTAATCCTGATTTTTCCACCATCGGGAATATAGAATTTTAAGTTGTAATGACTGTCTATAAATCGAATTTGCTTTTCCTGCGGCTCTGCTCTATTCTCCTGTTGCTTCATTTTCCTTACCTCTCATTTTTGTTGCTTCATCAGAACCGCCGCCCAAATACGAAAAGAGTTTACCGGACTTTGTATTCTTCTGAAGCTCCATAATCACACCCATATCAGGAATCGTGATATTCGGGATTTTCAGGATTGCTTCCATATCAAGCTGCTGCAACTTTTTCTCCGTATCACAACCGGAGTCAAAGAGTTTATTCAGCACCTTGACCTTATTCTGAAAAGTTGCTTTGTCTTTCACGAAAATACCTCCTTAGCTAATGTTGATTACAATAGAAATACTGCCGCTCTGTTCTTCTTTCTGCGGATTACGTGAATACTCAGGAAAAAGGGACTGTACTCTCTGCCTTGCCCTGCGTATGGTTTCAAAACAAGGAAGTCCGTATGCTCGGTAATTAAATACAATATCCTCAAGCGGAAGATTTCCGGCAGGTATATATCCGTACCGATTGTAATAATGCAGAATGAGAAGCATATCATCATACCTCGACATCGGGCATTCCTTTAAGATTTCAAGCACTCGGCTCTCCACCGTTTTCTGTTGTTTCATAATGTTCCTCCAAAAATTAAAGGGACAGAGTTTTTACGCTCTGCCCCGACTGGTTAATGTTCGCTTGTTACTTACTTCTTACGATTTTTAATCTGAAGAAAGATAAAGCCGCCGACAATAACGGCGACTAATGCGATAGCGATAATTGTCTTTGCTTCCATTACTCGTTACTCTCCTTTTTCTTCTTTTTGTGTGCAACAACAGAAGTTACAGCGATACCGACAGCAGAAAGTCCGGCAAGGACATACCAAAGTTTCATATTGGTATCATCTCCTGTTTTCGGAGTATCTCTTAACTCATTGTGCATTTTTACAACGGCTGTTTCATCAAGTTTGATAGTAACATTCTGGTCGGCAGGTGTGATATATGCGGCAGACGCATTGTTTGCCACTTCTGATACGGTATATTCGCCAATACGAAGTCCCTCAATCACGATTTCGCCGTTCTTATCTGTTTCAAATGTCATATCATAACCGTTTGCTCCGGTTACTCTGAACGCAAAACCTTTAACCTTACCATCTGAAGATGTCTTGACGATTTTCAGTGTTCCACGCATAGCTTCATTGATAAATCCAACACCAGCCTTATTCTCAACGGAATAAGTTGTTTCGTCTTTCTCAATGAAAACAGAGTATTCTCCCTTATCAAGCAGGAAGCCCTCCGGTGCTTTTGTTTCACGGACAATATATTTTCCGTAAAGCAGCTCTTTCATCTCATAAATTCCGGTTTCAGTTTCTTCAAGATTTCCGATAAGTTCATCGCCATCATCAATCTTTCCGTTCTCATTGGTGTCCTTATATACCTCAAAGGTTGCACCCGTAAGTTTGTTATCCGGATATTCAGCGTCCACCTTCGTGAGTCTGATATTGCCGTGAACATACTCATTGACAATCTCAATTTCAACTACCTGCTCGGCTTTGCTGATATTGACCTCATACGCTTTTTCATCAAGAACAAATCCCTTTGGCTGCTCGATTTCTCTTACAATCCATTTGCCATAAGGAACTTTTGCAAAAGAAAAACTACCGTCTTTTGCAGAGGTAGTCGTCATAAGTGCCGTATCCTTTGTAAATTCTGTTTCTTCGGCTTTGAAGATACCGATAACAGCACCCTCAAGTGCTTCTCCATTCTCGTCAATCTTCTTACCTGATACAGAACCATAGATAAGTTCATTCTTGATTTCTTTTCCGTCATTCACTTTGATTTCAACCGTTGCGGTATCCTGACCTGCGTATTCAAATACAACCGGATACTTCGTATCAGAGAGAATATAATGCTCATCGGTTGCAATCTCTTTGACATAGTATTTGCCAAACGGAAGGTCTGACTTCATAACAGCAGTTCCATTTTCATTTACGCTGACAATCTCAATCAGTCCATCAGCCGGAATAACTGTACCGCTTGCAGATACAATATCTTCTGCGGCATAAAGACCAAAGCTGATATTTTTGATTTCTCCGTTGTCGCCAATACCAAATGTCTTATCCTTTTCAATGGCTTTTGCAAGGCTTACCTGAACTTTCTGTCTTTCGTTATAGAATGATGTGGAAGTTTCGGTAACAGAAATATTCTGACCTGCATAAGTAAGCTCAACCGTATGTGTTTCGCCACTGACTACCATTCCGTAAGGTGCGGTAATTTCCTTGACCTCGTATTTTCCGAGATAAAGTTCTTTGCTCTTCACAAATCCATCTGAGCTTGTTGTGATAGTATCTATCACTTCGCCCTTTGAATAGCGGAGTGTACCGTCCGGTGTGCTAATATCTTCCGCAGCACGGACTTCATAAACTGCACCCTCAAGTCCTGCCACTTCATAAACAGGCTGATAGATAACATCACCGTCCTCAGAACCACTTACATTGACACCACTAAATACTTCTCCGGTCTTTTCAACCGTGATAGTACCTTTCTGTGCCATATTCGGCTTATTGACTTTCACAACAGTTACGCCGCCTTCCTCTGTGGAATTTTCTTCGGTAATATCAAAATATACCGGAGTATCATCAAGTACATATCCGTATGGAGCTTGTACCTCTACGATAGAATATCCCTTGCCGTAATCCAGTTTCTCAGGTGTGACAAGAGAACCATTTGCGTCGGTATAGAACACATCAATCGTGGTCGGTGTCGGATAAGTAAAGGTCATTTTGACCTGATTGCCCTGTGGGTCGTAAATCTTAAATCCTGCTCCTGCATACGGAATACTCTTTCCGCTTTCTGCGTCCACCTTGACTACATTGACAAAGCTCTCAAAGTTACGGTTATTGATAAGATAACGGTAGGTCTGTGCATTCTGTGAAATGAACACATCAAAATCATCCATCATCTCTCTGCCTTCCCAACCGGAAGTCTGGTGTACGGTATAAATACCATACGGCATATCTTTTGTCTGACCGAAGCCATTTTCATCGCAAACAATGGTATCTCTCTCGTCTTTATTGGCTGCGTCATAGCTTCCGGCAGATTTCAAATAAATCTCAAAGGAAGCACCCTTTTCAGGAGTTTCAATCTTTGTTTCTCCATCATCAGTGTGTTTAATGATAGCCACGTTACCTTTGATTACCTGCTCGGTTACATCATTGGAAGTAAGGTTGTGTTCCACCTCATAAAGTTTCGGGTCTGCACCTACTTCATGGATAGTCTTATCAAGCAAATATCCCTCTGACGGTGTAATTTCTCGGATTGTCCAGTCGGTATCACAAACATATTCTTTAGTAGTGAACTGACCGTTTTCATCAGTAACATACTTATCTACAAGCGTTTCGCCCTTATAGATACCGTAAACTGCTCCCGAAAGTTTGGCATTGCCCTGTGCTTCGCCTTTCTCAGCGTCGCTCTTTGTTACTGTTACAGTAAACTTCTTCAAAATATTGTTGAAGTTTCTTGTGGTTACTTCTTTCCACTTCACTGGTGCAGTCTGATTTTTGGGCACAACATAACGGATAGCTGTGTCTACTTCTTCAAGGGTATATGGTTCAGAACCACTGATAAGCACATCTTTGAAAGTTGCCACACCGTTTTTGTCTGTAACTGCATACTGGTCAACAGCATCACCGGAAAGAGAAGTACCGAAAAGATGGAACTTCACACCTTCAACAAGGTTATCTTCTGAGGACTTCACTACCTGAAGGTCGCCACGCTTCAATTTGTTATTGAAAGTGACCTTTGCAATCTGTCCTGCTACAACAGTAACTCTATGTGTTTCCTGCGGCTCGTACTTATCGTATGCCTGCTCGGTTACAGTATAGATACCCGGCATAAGGTTATCAATCTGGAACTTACCGCCATTAGCTGTTGTAACTGTCTGATTGATACCGTTTCCGGTAATCGTGAAGTTGATACCGTCAACCTTGCCGTCCTCACTGGTCTTTACAATCTGACAAGAACCATAGCTGACTTTCATCTTCACATAACCGTTGATACTGTCGCTTACTTCCTGAGCATAGCTGACAACATCCTGCACACTGGAGTTCTGACCGTGTTTGCCCTCTGACCATACAACCACACCTCTGCGGACTGCATTTTTCTTCGTTGCGGTAATGGTAAATTCCTTACTCGGTGCAGTATCCATAGAAACAGTAAGTTTGTTACCATTCACTGAAAAGCTCACTCCACTGATACTTGCCTTGAAATTATATTTGGACAGCACATTATTGGAATCTGTCAGAGTAGTTGTGTACTTGCTTCCGTTCCACTCAAGTTCTATTGTCTTTGCCGAACCGGATGATTTATTACAAAAACTCGGTATGGTCGCATGGTTCTGTACACTCTGCACCATACTGTTGTAATAACTGAAAATCTTATTGCGAAGCGGATGCTTTGCATTGATGACATCTTTCACATTGCTGCAACCACTGGCTGCTACATGATTGAAGTTCACATCACGCTCTCCGATAACAGTTTCCCAGATAAGAAGCTGTGTGGCATAAGCCTGTGCAATGCTGTTTGCTGCTGCTTCATTCTGTGACCTCCAAGATGTCGAGATTGTCCCACGGTAGCCATACTGTAAAATACGACCAACGAAAAGACGGATTTCATCTCCGGAAATAACCCCATTGGATGCAAGGTTATTAAAATAATTTTCGTCATACTTATTCATTGTCTGACCGACCTTGAGCGAAATTCCCGGCTCAATACAATAAGCAACATTGCCTGAGTATGAGCCAATAGCCTTAAGATTGGTAAAATTGGAACGTCCGGTATGCCAACCATTTTTCAAGGTCAAATTGCTGTGTCCCCATACCCCATCGTAATTAGCATCGCCATCACGAGGGAAATCGACCATATAAACATCGGCTTTTTCTCCCGAAGCAGCATATGCCGTTGTCGAGCCAATGCCTGCAAAAGTGGTCACACACATAAGGGTCGCCAAGAAAAGCGACGTGACTCTTTTGAATTTTGACTTTATCATTGCGTTTCCTCCTGTAAAAATTGAAAAACACACCGTATCTCTACGATGTGCCTTTGTGGATTTTCTCTTACGACAAGATTTACCTGCCGAAAAACAAATGCGGATTTTTCGTTAATTTTTCATTTTACCATACACCTCCAGTCCGTTCATACTGTGCGATTGCCCCTTAGAGATAGACATATACTTTGAGATAGTTATATTCAAGTGAGATAGTATATATCATTTTCGGTAGGTAAAAGTATAACTAAGGGGTTAGAGTGTGAGAAAGGGGAACTGTAAATCAGGCTATCTGCTGTCACGCTCTGCACGGTTACGCAAAAATTTGTTGTAATGCTCCAATGCTTTGCAGACAAAATCCTCCGTCTGACTGACAGGAATGTTTTTCGGGATAAGCTGTCTTACTCTGTCGCCCCTCAATACGATTTTTTCCTTTTGATTCGGCTTTTCCTCAGACATAACAGCGTGGATTGCTTCTGTTGTAAGGTTGCCCTCGTTGAATAACTTTCGCATACGGATTGTCTGGTCGTGTGACGGGGTAGCGTCATTCAGGTCGATTTCGTCAACCACATCACGCTGGCAATCTTCATCAAGATAGGAAAGTTCTACGGCAGGACGCATTTTAATACGCCCCTCATCAACAAATTCAAGCAGTTCGGGAACAAGGTTTGTAAGGCGTACATAACGGTGTATCTGATTTCTACTGTCGCCACATTCCTCGCTCATTAAATCAAGACTTTGCTTTCCTCGTAAATCAATCCCCACTGGGGATGCATTTTCTTTGCTCGGTCTGCCTACTTGCCTTTTCATTGCTTCCAAACGCATTTTATAGGCAAAGGCTTTTTCACTCGGCAATATCTCTGACCTCTGGAAATTACTCTCAACCATTAAAATGGTCGCTTCATCTCTGTTCAGGTCTACAATCTCACTTCTCAGTGTTTCAAATCCTGCCAGTTCACAAGCTCGCTTTCGTCTGTGTCCTGAAACAAGTTCGTATCTGCCGTCCTCTTTCTGCCTTACCGTTGCCGGAGTAATAACCCCTCTTTCCTTGACACTCTCCACAAGCTGCATCATATCTTCATCGTCCCTGACCTTAAACGGATGGTCGGGAAAATCATCAATCAGCTCCAACGGAATATCTCGGATTTTTGAAAGCTGTTCTTCATCTCTCTGTGCCTGCGTGGTAAATAAATCATCGAGCTTCGTGAGAGTGAAGTCGCTCTTTCTTCCTGCCATCGGCTAACACCTCCTTTGTAAATTCAGCGTATGCCTTAGACACTGTGCTGTTTGGCTCATAAGCATAAATGCTTTTGCCTTTGGAAGAAGTTTCTGCGGCTTTTACGGCAATCGGGATTTGTGTTCGATACATTCTTATCTGATTACCAAAGTTTGCCCTGAGTGCTTCCACCGTACTCTTTGCAAGGTTTGTTCGGCTATCCACCAAAGTAAGAAGCATACCGTCTATCTTAATATCCGGATTGATATACTTCTTTACTTTTGAAATGGTCTGCACAAGCTGTGTCATACCCTTTGCAGGCAAATACTGAGCCTGAACCGGAATGATAACACTGTCTGCCGCCGATAAAGCATTGAGAGTAACCATACCAAGTGAAGGCATACAGTCTATAATTACATAATCATATCTGTTCTTCACTTGACTCAGATAATTCTTGAGTGTAGTTTCTCTGCTCATTGCGTTTACAAGGTTAAATTCCATTGCTGAAAGCTCAAGGTTTGCCGGAACAAGGTCAACACCTTCTTCGTGGTGCAGGATACCAACCATAGGGTCTGTCATCGTTTCATTGATTACATCTGTGAGTTTCGTTGCAAGCGTGATACCCAAACCGTCTGTATCCTGCCAACCAAGACAAGTCGTTAAATCGCCCTGCGGGTCTGCGTCTATGAGCAATACTTTCTTGCCCTGCATTGCAAGTCCGACTCCAAGATTAACCGTTGTAGTGGTTTTACCGACTCCGCCTTTCTGATTGCATACGGCAATCGTTTTACAGTTTGACACTTCTTTTTGCCCTCCTTTCTGAAAATTCATAGCCACCGCATTATGGCTATGTACCTGACCGACTCATTTCCTAATCGGTCATAGCAATATTTGTTCTCAACACCCCTTGCCAAGCAAAATGCTTATGGGAAATCACTAAGGAACAGACTGCTTATCTGTATCATAGGGTTCTAACCTCTGCCGGGTACTCCGCCAGCTCCGTAGAGAAGTATCATTATCATTCTGACTGTCATCGCCATATCAGGGGCAACCTGATACTCATAGCCGGAGTTCTCGCTATTCTGAAATACAGAAATCACGGCGTACCTGCTAAAGTGGCTATCATCAGAAATAAAGTCTTAGTGAATGACTTATTCAATTTTCAAGCGAAAAGGCTTCCGTTTTTGCTATCCGGAATGAACCCCTTCACTCATTTGGACAAAGGGGTATGAAATGCACACCCAAAATCTCCTCTTTTCCAAAAAATTCTTCCAAAAAATTTTTGAAATAAAAAAGCCGCCTGCTCCGGTTAGGAAACAGACGGCAAAACACGTTCTAAATGTATTCAATTTTCAATTTCTTTTTCTTTGCTTCAAGCACTTTGCAGAGGACATCATCTACTGCATCGGTGTATCGTCCCTGAGCTGCTAAATTGTTCTTCAGTTCAATGAGCGATTGTATCACTCGGCTTCGTTCTTCTTCATTTAAGTATAGATGATAGGTTTTCTCTCTCATTGGCTGTCCCTCCATCTTTCAAATGTATTTTTGATTATCTCCACATCTTCCTCTGTATCAGAAGAAATAAATATATGTACGTTCTGAAAAGCTCTTTTTAAGCTGTCGGCATAATCCAGTTCAGTGCCTTTCATCGGCAGCTTAATCAGCCTTATCCCTCGTTGCTTACACATATATGCTTTCATTATTTCTATATTCTCGTCAGCACTTCCTGACTCAATAGCCAACTTTTCTGAAGGTATGTATGTTTCAAGCGGAACTCCAAGCAATCGGTCAGAACCAAGTTCTGCTTTCAAGCCTTTCTTATTAGAATAATAGCTGACAGCCAAAGCAGGAAATAGAGATAAATATTCTTGCTCACAAATTCGGCAGCCTTTATTCAATATCGTTCTTTCATTTATCTTCATACTCCACGAATGACCGTGCCTGCATTTCCACCACGCTCTCTTTGCCGAAGTTCGTGATACCTCTGTAGGTTTCAGTTTATTCTGTTCATAATCCCATTCGCTAAGAAGCTGACTGTCTGTTGTCGCCAAATCATTATATCCGGCAAGGACTTCTCTCTCCGCACAAACGGGGCATACCGTACCTTTCACACGGGCATTGACAACGGATTTCCACTCATTACCGCATTTTCTGCACTTCCACCAGACGTTTTTCCTCGACTTTGCATTTACTTCATCAGGTTTCAAAGGCAAGTTCTTCTCCGACCACTCCGAAGCAATTTCAGGGTGTGTTGTCTGCAAATCGTTAAACCCTTTCGAGAATATGTACCCACTGCAATACGGGCATTTACTCCCACCGGAACGGGTAGAAATAAGGGTGTTCCACTCTCTGCCGCAATCCTTACACTTCCACCAAGCCTTACGATTGGCAAAGACCGTAACCTGAGTTGGAAGTAACGGATAATTTCTGTCCGACCACTCGGCAGCTATATCCGGCAGAAGCGTTGCAAGGTCATTAAATCCTGCCAACACTTTATTATGGGAACAATACGGGCAACCCGTTTTATTTATTGTCCTGCTCTTAACGACAGCTTCCCACTCGTGACCTTTTTTACATCTCCATATCACTTTCTTATGAGAACCAATAGAAACCTCTGTCGGTTTTATCTTATTCTTTTTCGACCACTGTTTTACCAGTAATGGCTCTAATGTCGCCAAATCGTTAATACCTGCAATCACTCTCGCACCGGAACATATCGGGCATTTTTCTCCATTGGAACGAGCCTTAACGCTTGTCTGCCATTCGTGACCGCAAGTACCTTTCCACCATACTTTTTTATTTGAGCCGAAGGTAATATTATCAGGTGTAAGCGGTAAATTCTTCTCCGACCACTCCGAAACAAGTTCCGGGCGTACTTCTGCTAAACTGTTATTCATAGCCAAACCTCAACCTCCTTGTGCTTAGAGTATATGAAGTTTTAGCTTTATCTTGTAGTTTGCGAATATCTGTATAAATAGAAAAAGCCCTTTGAGAAAAGGATTTCTCCTCTCTCAAAGGACAACCTGACAAACAGAAAGTTGCCGCTTTCCTGTACTTACCATTTTTCATTAAAGCGGCTGCATCATCTCAAGAATGATTCCATCCGGGTCTCTGAAATAAAACGCTCTGCTTTCCCCAAATCCATCTGCTCTAAAATCGAAATACTGCGGTTCAGACAAGCACTCCACATTATTATCTACGAGATGTTTGTAAGCAGAATCAATATCATTTGTGTAGAAACATACTTCCGAGATGGATGTTGTAAACAAATCAGAGGGAACTTTCTTTACTTCGTTGTTTACAAACTGAATCAGCTCAACTGGCGGTGCTTCAACAACCTTGGAGCCATTCAAATAAGCGACCCTTGCTTTGCAATTTACTCTACGAAACATTTTATCTGTTTCTTCGCCTTCCATAAAAATCTCTCCTTGAAACTCAAGCCCAAGGACATCTCTGTAGAATGCAATTGAGCGTTCCAAATCAGAAACCGTTAGTCCTACATGATAAATTCTTCCAACCATATATATTCCTCCTGTAAATTTCGATATGTATTTTTGTTTGTTTTAAAAATGGGCAATCCCGATTGGAATTGCCCACTCATTGCACTAATTATGCGATTTTCTCTTGTTTGCACCGATTTCTGCATCAATTGATGTAAGTTTGATGTAAATCGCTGTTTTTTCAGTTTTTTATCAAATGAAGTACGTCCCGTCTATTCGGTAAAACGGTACATCTTTACATCATCTTAATAGAGCTTTGCACCTGCCGGAATGTGGTCATCTACCATCAGAAGATGAAGCTTTTCTTCGCCTTCTTCTTCATGAATAGCACTGAGGAGCATACCGCAAGAGTCAATGCCCATCATAGCTCTCGGTGGAAGATTTGTGATAGCGATAAGCGTCTTTCCAACCAGTTCTTCCGGCTCATAATAAGCGTGAATACCGCTTAAAATTGTGCGGTCTGTGCCTGTTCCGTCGTCAAGAGTAAACTGTAAGAGTTTCTTTGATTTCTTAACAGCCTCGCAAGCCTTTACCTTTACCGCACGGAAATCACACTTGCTGAATGAGTCAAAATCTACAAAGTCTTTGAACATAGGCTCGATTTCAACCTTAGAGAAATCGATAACCTCTTCTTTTACTTCTTCCTTAACTTCGGGTGCTTTTTCAGCAGACTTTTTATTGTCGCTGTCTAAAGACTTCATCGTCGGGAACAACAATACATCTCTGATTGCAGGTGAATCTGTGAGGAGCATAACTAGTCTGTCAATGCCGTATCCGATACCGCCTGTCGGTGGCATACCGATAGAAAGCGCATTGAGGAAGTCCTCGTCTGTGTGGTTTGCCTCTTCGTCACCGTTTGCAAAAGCCTCTTCCTGCTTAGCGAATCTTTCTCTCTGGTCGATAGGGTCGTTAAGCTCGGAGTAAGCGTTACACATTTCCCAAGTATTGATAAAGAGCTCAAATCTCTCTACCTTTTCAGGGTCATCAGGCTTTTTCTTTGTAAGAGGAGAAATAGCAAGCGGATGATCCATAACAAATGTAGGCTGGATAAGATTCTTTTCGCAGAACTCTTCAAAGAAAAGGTTTACGATATCGCCCTTTGTATGGCGCTCTTCAAATTCAATGTTCTTCTCTCTTGCAAGAGCCTTAGCCTCTTCGTCTGTCTTTACTTCGTCAAAGTCAATTCCCGCATATTTTTTAATGCAGTCAACCATTGTAATTCTCTCAAAAGGCTTACCAAAATCAATTTCAATGCCGTTATATGTTATTACAGAACTGCCGCATACCTTTTCTGCGAGATATTTAAACATACTCTCTGTAAGGTCCATCATACCATAGTAATCGGTGTATGCCTGATAAAGTTCCATAAGTGTAAATTCAGGGTTGTGTCTTGTGTCTACACCCTCATTACGAAATACTCGTCCGATTTCGTAAACTTTCTCAAGACCGCCGACAATAAGTCTTTTAAGGTAAAGTTCAAGAGAAATACGAAGTTTTACATCTTCGTCAAGTGCATTGTAATGAGTTTCAAACGGTCTTGCTGCCGCACCGCCTGCATTTGCAACAAG
>OJOI01000472.1_pt1 | contig 27067 bp, 20 predicted proteins | sample 1598061 | NCBI WGS metagenome assembly OJOI01 (sample SAMN01915224, study PRJEB22387) | human gut metagenome | isolation source: stool | host: Homo sapiens | place: USA
AACCGATGCAAAGGTATAACTTTTATGTTATATAACATACTTTTTCGGCATAAAAATCGGAAATTTAACACGGTTTAACTAAAAACCGCCCAAATTCCCGAAAATTTCCCTTATTCTACCACAAATCCGAGGTTTTCTATGGCATCGACCACAGCCTCTTCATTGAAATTTCCCTCAACTTCGGCATTGCCTGGTTCGAGGGTCACTGTGGCGCTTTCCACGCCTTCCACCGCCTTAATGGCGCGTTCCACATTTGTGCGGCAGTTGTTGCACCGCATACCTGTAATTTTAAATTCCTTTTTCATATTGCATATTTTAATCGTAAACTGTTCAATACCACACTGATGCTTGAAAATGCCATCAGCGCACTTGCCCACATGGGCGTGATTTGGAAGTCGGAGCCAAACAAGTGTAGCACGCCAGCCGCCAGCGGAATGCACACAATGTTGTAGATAAATGCCCAAAACAGATTTTGGTAAATCATCTTCACCGTGCGTCGGCTCATTGCCACGGCTTCGGGCAGCGCCTTCAAATCGTCGGTCATGAGTGTGATTTGCGCCACGTCCATTGCCACATCGGTGCCTTTGCCCATGGCTATGCTCACATCTGCTAAAGCCAGTGCCTGTGTGTCGTTGATGCCGTCGCCCACCATTGCCACCTTGTGCCCTTGTTCTTGCAAATTGCGCACCAAATTTTCTTTGTCTTGTGGCAAAGCCTTGCTCATGTAGTGCGTGATGCCAGCCTTTTTCGCCCAATAGGCGGCTGCCTCAGGCGTGTCGCCACTCATCATGTGCACCTCAATGCCTTCGTCTGTCAGCATTGTCATAGCCTCGGCGGCGTTGGGTTTTATTGTTTCCCTTTCTTCGAGGGGCATACTGCTCGTTTTAGTGAAATCCACATTCGGGTTGGGAATGGTGATGGTGCCGGTTTTATCCACCACCATCGTGTCGATTCGGCGCAGTTGCTCCAGTGCCGTAGCGTCTTTGATGAGAATGCCTTTCTCTGCGGCTTTTCCGATGCCCACCATCAGAGCCGTGGGAGTTGCCAATCCCATGGCGCAAGGACAAGCCACCACGAGCACCGCCACAGCGCTGATAATACCTTGTGGCACACAGTCAAATCCGCCAAAAGTCACCCACGCCACAAATGTGAGCACAGCCACGCACGCCACCACTGGCACAAATATCAGTGCCGCGCGGTCCACAGTGCGCTGCACTGGCGCTTTTGAGCCTTGCGCCTCACGCACCATCTTCACGATTTGCGCAAGGGCAGTGTCTTCGCCCACCTGACGCGCGCGGAATCGCAATCGTCCTTGGTTGAGCATGGTGCCTGCCATCACCATTGCACCTTTTTGCTTCTCGCTTGGCAGAGGTTCGCCAGTAATCATCGACTCGTCAACGTATGCGCCATCTTCTTTCATGAAACTGGTGGCGAATGTCACCTTGCCGTCAACAGGCATTTTCTCGCCAGCGCGCACCTCTATCAAGTCGCCGATTTTAATTGTGGCGATGGGCACGTCGGTCAGTTGCTCCACGTCGTCGTCTTTGCTTACAATTCTTGCCGTCATTGGCGCAAGTCCCATCAGTTTGCGAATGCTGCTTGCTGTTCCTCGTCTTGCCTTTTCTTCAAGCAGTCGGCCTGTGAGCACGAAGGCGATAATCATCATCGCTGAGTCGAAATAGGTGTGCCACACAATGCCTCGTGTGCTCCACACGGCATCGCCAGCCACCACATTAAATGCGCTGAACGCAAAAGTGATGCCCGTGCTGAGTGCCACCAAGGTGTCCATGCCAGCGCCGCCATGGCGGAGTTGACCAAAGGCATTTTTATAGAACTTCGCACCACACGTCACCATACCGATAGCCGCAAGAGCCATCGCCACATATCCATTGAGGGGCTGGGAGAGGGGAATCCAATTCATCGACACAGCCATTGTGAGCACCGCTATTGCCCAAGCCAAAGCCACACGCCTTGCCAGTGCGCCGTAGTGCTTCTTTTCCATTTGTTCAACGTCGGTGTGAGGTTCAATCAGCAGGTTGAACCCAATTTCGTTGATTTCCCGATTGATTTCTGCAAGCGAAATCGCATCGTCGTCGTATTCTATTTGCGCCATTCTAAGTGGGAGCGACACCGACGCATCGCGCACGCCGTCAAGCTGTCGCAAGCGTCGCTCGATATTCGCCGCACAGGCAGCGCACGCCATTCCCACCACAGGCACATTACATTTCACGATTGACATATAGAATAGAGATAGTTTAGTTCTTTTACCAATGCAAAGTTATAACAAAAAGGCAAACTAAAATTACACAATCAAGGGAAAAAATTATAGTATTCTTGCCGTAAACCCCAAAAAATGTTGTACCTTTGCACCCACATCATATGCGCTTGTGGCGGAATTGGTAGACGCGCTAGACTTAGGATCTAGTGTCGCGAGGCGTGAAGGTTCGAGTCCTTTCAGGCGCACCCCCAAACCAAAAATCCTGACTGCTCAAAATAAAGTAGCCAGGATTTTTTTTGCGCTTATAAAATTGCTAACATTTCACCAACAGAATTCATTGCAAATTTGTTTCGGTTGTTAAAAGTTTATGATGTTTTACTTCATATTTTTATGATTTCATTGCATTGCACTTGGCATCACTCATATTAAGAGCAGGCACATGACTTCCTATAGTGAGTGAAATCAAGAAATAGATGCTTATACAATAGAATATAATTCATCTTATTGCAAAATCTGTATAACTTTTATCCAAATATTCTTTATGTAGAAAATTTTGCTGTATCTTTGTAAGAGAAACGATTACTATATGACAAGTAAAAATTTAAATAGGTTAAAAGTAGTTCTTGCGGAAAAGCAACGGACTAACAAATGGTTGGCTGAACAGTTAGGTAAAGACCAAACAACAATATCCAAATGGTGTACTAATTCCAGTCAACCAGACTTAGGTAATCTAATGCAGATTGCCAAAATATTAGATGTAGAACTGACCGACTTAGTCCGGTTTGAAGAATTCAAAAACGGAACAGAATGAAAAAAGAAGAAATAGAGGCATTGTTCTCTCAATTTGAACAAGTATCATGCGTTCTCAATGATGTAGAATGTTGGAGTGCAAGAGATTTGTGCACCTTGTTGGGATATACAGAATGGCGTAATTTTATGAAAGTAATAGAGAAAGCTAAAAACGCTTGCTCTAATGTTGGACATAACATAACCGACCATTTTGTTGACGTCAACAAAATGGTCGTGTTGGGTTCAGGTGCTGAGCGTCAGATAGATGACATTATGCTAACACGCTATGCTTGCTACCTTGTCGCTCAAAATGGCGACCCTCGCAAACCCCAAATCGCATTTGCACAAACTTACTTTGCCGTACAAACCCGTCGTGCAGAACTTATTGAACAGCGTCTTATTGAAGTTGAAAGAGTCAAAGCACGTGCTAAACTACAGGAAACAGAGCGTAAACTTTCTGGCGTACTTTATGAACGAGGTGTGAATGACAAGAGTTTTGCTGTGATACGCTCCAAAGGAGACCAAGCCCTGTTCCGTTTGAATACTGCAACGCTGAAGCGACGCATGGGAATCCCCGAGAAACGACCATTGGCAGATTTCCTCCCCACTATCAGTATCAAAGCAAAGGATTTTGCGGCAGAAATGACGAGTGTGAATGTGCAGACCAAAGACCTTCAAGGAGAGAGTCGTATAAGCCAAGAGCATATTGCCAACAATGCTGCTGTTCGAGACATGCTTGTGCAACGTGGCATAGTTCCTGAGAACCTTCCTGCTGCCGAGGACGTAAAGAAGGTTGAACGCAGATTGGCAAATGAACAGAAGAAAGCGTTGGAAAATAAGAAAAAGTGAGGTCCTTGTCAATAATTTGTAATGGTATTTTACCATATTTTAATTACTAATCAAAGGAAAAACAATGGATTCCAGACAAATAATAAAAGAAGAATTTGCATATTATCTTTCTAATATAGCAAGGTCATCCAGAAGAACTGATAAAGGATTCAATTTACAACCTACAGCAGTTCAAAGTTTTTTAGCATTTTTAGAAGTTGACAGACTTTTTGATTATAATCCAGAAATCTGGAAGCATATAAAAAGTATGTATGACATCACGGTTCCGAATGAAGTAGAGAGCATTGCAGATACTCTATTGAATGATGATGAATTTATAAAACACGATAATGAAAAAAATCAAGGCTGGCGGTCGGGCAGTTTAATCCATTATGTGTGTTTTGTCAAAGCCCGTTCATACTTTATGCACGAAAAGACGGAAGAATTATCAGAATCTCCAGCCCAGAAAACTATAAATAAAGTTCCGTCTGGCGTGCGACATTCGACCTATCGCCCCTACATCACCGCCATCAAGTCCAAACCGTTCCTTTTGCTTGCCGGCATATCCGGCACAGGTAAAAGCCGAATAGTGCGAGAATTGGCAAGGGCTTGTTGGGATGAAGGCTCGGATGAATACAGGGCGCAAAAGCCTAAGAATTTCCAAATGGTGCAGGTGAAGCCCAACTGGCATGACTCAAGTGACTTGATTGGTTATGTGAGCCGAGTCAGTGGAAAGGCTGAGTTTGTGGCAGGAGAGTTTTTGAAATTCATTGCTAAAGCTTGGGAAGATGTTGAGACTCCCTATTTCCTGTGCTTGGACGAGATGAATCTTTCGCCAGTTGAGCAATACTTTGCAGAATATCTGAGCGTGATAGAGTCTCGCAAGAGTCAGGAAGACGGTACTGTGACAACAGACCCTATTCTTGAAAAATCAACGGAAGATTGGTATAGATTGCTTATAAGCGAATTGACGAATGATAATAATGTGCGTAGTCATTTCTTGGAAAAAGGTATCTGTCTTCCTCAAAACCTCATTGTAGTAGGCACTGTGAATATGGACGAGACAACATTCTCGTTCTCTCGCAAGGTGCTCGACCGTGCTATGACTATCGAAATGAACAAGGTAGATTTGCATGGAGGCTTGACTGAGCGCAATGAGCATATAGGTAAACTTGGCAAGGCAGAGCTTATTGGCGATATCGTTGAGGGTGTTGACGTATATGCCGCCAACAAAGATGTTTGTGAGAGCGTACTGACTTACCTTGAAGCTGTTAATGCTGTATTGGAAGGTACTCCATTTAAGGTGGCCTATCGTACACGCAATGAGTTCCTGCTGTATGTAGTGAACAATCTGCCTTACTGCAAGGATGAAAACGACAAGATTCTGTCACAAAAATATGTTGAGGCTCGTGCCTTGGACGAGATTACCAGCATGAAAGTATTGTCACGCATTGAGGGCGATGACACAAAGGTTAGCGACGAATTACTTGACAATTTAAGCAAAGCTATCGAGGACGGATTGAAAACAGTATCGGGAGAGGAGAAAACCGTCAAATCCAAATCCTTGGCTAAGTTGAAAGAAATGAAGAACAAACTCGTATCGGGTTATACAAGTTTTTGGAGCTAAAAAGGAATACAGATGGAACTATTGACCATAGAACACAAGGATTTCACAATGATAGTCGAATGTACGAAGTTCGATGGCATTTGGAACAAGGCTAAGAGCAACGTGGGTGAGGACAAACTCTACTCCACTTACTCATGGTCGGAGGGTGTTGTGTCTGTTAAGCGGGAATTGGATGCCTACCATGAGACAGACATTGAACAAGGAGTTCCTGCTCCCGCCACATTCTTTGACAATGCCGACTATCCCATTTGGATAGAGTTCAAGGACTATGTGAAAGACGCTCAGTTTGGTTCCATCCTCCAAAACGACAACGACCGCTTCTCCTTTCGCCGCCATATCTTGGCTGGTTTCATCAACTATAAGAATGAGATTGGACGAAGCGAGATACAAATTATATATAAGGTAGATAAAGAAACAAGGACATTCCGTTTCGGTTTTGAAGTTCTGAGTACGAAGCTCGACTATCATGAACATTGGCGCGCAATCGTGGAGGATATAGAGCGAGAATACCGCATGTTGTCGTTGGACTATATGCGACGCACGTTTCATGGTTTCTCGCCCGACAAAAATGGAGAGCATCCTGATATTGTTTGGTGGAGTGTGTTTGAGGGAGAACAGCAGAAATTCATAAAAGCCTGCAAAAGCATCATTGACCGACCTCGCCACAGGCTTCACGGTGAGGAGGTATATCTGAGAGCAGACAAACTAAAGCAAACACCCCATAACATAGAGAACAGACTGGCAGAACATCGCAAGGAACCAGCCTACCTATATCGGGTGGAGCAACATATACTATCGAACGACACGCAAGAGAACCGCTTCTTGAAGTTTGCACTTCATCAGATAAGCAAGCGGTATGAGAATCTGCGCCAACGCATTGAGGCGGTAAAGACAGCTTCGGGTACGATGAAGGTTGCCATGCTTGCAACCTCAGAAACATTGAAACGGCTGCAATATCATCCCTTTTTCCGAACTATTGGAAGGTTTAAGGGAATAAACCAAGAGAGCATGGTGCTCCAAAAGGCAACGGGCTATAGTCAAGTGTACCGTACATGGAACTTGCTTAGAAGAGCGTATTCGCTGAATGACGGTTTATATCGCTTGCAGACAAAGGATATAGCAACACTCTATGAAATATGGTGTTTCATAGAAGTGAGCCATATCGTAAAGGAGCAACTGCACTTGGAGAATGAAGATGTGGAACACCGCAACCGTATGGAAATGAACGGCATCTTCTCTTGGGAGCTTGGCAAAGGCGAGCATTCACGCATATTGTTCCGTAAAGATGGCGTGGAGCTGGCAGAACTGGTATATAACCCAAAGAACGCTGATAAGGAAAACGACAGTGTAGGCATGAAAGACCTGGTTGTGCCGACCGTACCGCAGAAACCAGACATTGTGTTGCAGCTCACCAAAAACGACTTGCAGCAAGGCATGAAGATGACCTATCTTTTTGATGCGAAATATCGCATAGACGGCAAGGACGAGGGTGTGGATGTGCCGCCAGAGGATGCCATCAACCAAATGCACCGCTACCGTGATGCCATATACTACAAAGACTATGACGCTAATGCGTTGAAAAAAGAGGTCATTGGCGGTTACATTCTCTTCCCTGGTGACGGTGAGCCGAATGATGTGGCTATGTCGAAGTTCTATAAAACCATCAAGGAAGTGAATATCGGTGCCTTCCCTCTTCGTCCTAAGGAAGTAGAGAACAGAAAACTTTTGGAGAATTTCATTGATGAACTTATACATGCCAAATCATACGAGACCATTGCTCATGTCATACCGCAAAAGGGTGCGTATGTGGAGGTGGGCAACCGTGTACTCATCGGATTGGTGAAGGAGGACAGCAGACTGTTTCAAGCGTTTATTGACGGAACGGCAACGCTCTACTATACTGGTAGCAAGTTCCCGACCACCATAGCCCTACAAGACCTCCACTTCTTTATGCCATACATCAAAGGAAAAGGAATACGTGATGTGTATGAGATTGTCAAGGTGCGGACTATCACAAGCAAAGAGGCAAAACAAACGGAAATAGACGATGCTGATAGCGAAGCTCTCCGCTTGGCTTTTGAGCTGCGATTTGTTCGCAACCAATACGCAAATTTCAAGCCTATAGACACAACCAAAATGATATTTCAAACGTTCGTAGATACAACCTTCGATAAGTTGGGCGAATGTGTGATAATAGATAAATTATAAGAATATGGTTATAAACTCAATTACAATAGAAAATGTTAAAGGAATTGAACGCTTAGAGATAAAGCAAACAATTAAACCTAACAGGCCAAACATACTTGTTGCTCCCAATGGATTTGGTAAGAGTTCTATCGCTATAGCCTTTAACTCATTAAAAGCTAATAAAATAGAGTTGGCAGATGAGAATATGCATAATGGTAACAAGGCATTAACTCCTACAATTTCTCTTAAACTTAGCACAGGCAAAGAGATTGAAGCTAATGGAAGCAAAAATACTATAAAGGAAGTTTTTTCTGTTTTTGTTGTGAATAGTCAATTAAAACCAACCGCTAAAGCGCAACGAATTGGGAACTATGTTACAGCAAAAGCCTCTATGGATATTTCTCCTACCATAGTTTTCAAGACTATACCTTCAAAGGTCACTTTCAGTTATTCCATACGAACTATAAAGAAAGATTTTGGAACCAATGGGAAAATACTTATTGATATTTCCCCATTGTTTAATAATGCGGCTGCAATTTTAAATATTGAAGAAAAGATAAATTTCAACTCTTTTACTACAAAAAGATTGAAAAACGAAATCAATAAATTGGAGCAAAGTATTAATGCTGCAAAAGGGAAAAATATAGATAGTATCAGATATTATATTACAGAAAAAAACATACTAAACATTTCATCTGAGGATTTGTCAAGTTTGGTTTCTATGATCAAAACATATCTACATCTCACGGATAGCATTGATGCATTCGGGGCTGCTTGGCAGTATCTACATGTTAGAAATACGATGAAAAATAGTTTTAAAAAGGCTATTGCTTATGCGGATTATCTCTGTAAAAAAAAGTTGATTGATAAAACTCTTGAAAACTTAAATCCAACTAACGGAAGATTTGAAATAGTTTCAAAAGAGAAAAATAATTCTTTGATTATAGAATGGCCTAAAGCACATCTTATTTCAAGTGGACAACGCGATATTCTTGTTTTTATTGCGAAATTAATGGAATGTGAATTTCAAACAAAGAACAACTGTATTTTAATAATAGATGAGTTTTTTGATTATTTGGATGATGCAAATGTTGTCGCTTTTCAATACTATGTGTCAACTCTAATTGATATATTCAAGAAAAAGAGAAGAATTATTTTTCCAATACTTCTAACTCATTTAGACCCAAACTATTTAAAGCACTTTTGCTTTAATAGTAATAGGATGAATGTTTGCTATTTGAAAGATGTAAACGCTACAATTAGCTCTGAAATGAGAAAATTAGTAGCCGTAAGAGATATAGATTGTATTAAAGATGATTTGGATAGATATTATTTTCATTACAACCCTAATGGAGGATCTATAAATCTTAAAGAGCAGTTTGAGTCTCTAAATTTAAATGTAGCATGGTCTATTCCAACTTCTTTTCGAAAGAAGGTAGATAGACAATGTCGAACTTATATTCTAGAACCCAATAAAAAATACGATCCGTTAGCTGTCTGTTTCTCTATAAGAGCAAAAATAGAAGAAAATGCTTATACAAATCTTCAGAACGATGAAGATAAGAAAAAATTTTTGGAAACTCATACAACAAATGCCAAATTGCAATTTGCGCAAAGTAGAGGCATCTCAATTCCCGAAACCTATTTCTTGCTGGGCATCATATATAATCACCCACTTCACATATGTGGTGACGAAGATATATCTAAACCCTTGGGGATAAAATTAGAAAATCCTATTATCAAAAATATGATATATAATCTTTGGCAAAACTTATAAGTATGAGAATGCAAACATTAATTGGCGAAGCAACCGCCTACGAAAAGAAGCAGCAGCTCGAAGTCAAGCGACCTAAGAGCTGGCTAAAAAGTGTTTCTGCCTTTGCCAATGGTGAGGGCGGAACATTGGTATTTGGTATCAGTGACGATGACCAAGTAGTAGGACTTGCTGATGCTGAAAGTGATGCAGAGAGAATAAGTGAGGAGATAAAGACCAAGCTTGATCCGATACCTGCTATCAACCTCGAATTTAAGGAGGTGGATGGTAAGAAACTTGTGTTGCTTCATGTGTACAAGGGGCAAGAGACACCATATTATTATATAGGTGACAAACAACGATTGGCATTTGTGAGAGTCGGTAACGAGTCAGTGGTCGCTGACAGACTTCAATTGAAGAACCTTGTTATGAGAGGTGCTGGTCGTTCGTTTGATGCTATCCCATCACCATACAAGTTTGAGGATATGGCTTTCTCCAAACTCAAATCTGTTCATTTTAAGCGGTTGAACCAATCATTTGATGATAGTGACTTCGTATCATGGGGTATCGTGGACAATGATGGCAAACTTACCAATGCTGGTGCTCTATTGGCTGACGACTCACCTATACGCCATTCTCGCATATTTTGCACCCGTTGGAATGGCTTGGATATGACAACTGGTTTGGGGGAGGCATTGGATGATGCAGAACTTGAAGGTAGCGTTATCGGACAATTGCAAGATGCTGTCGCATTTGTTCGGAACAATTCACATCGAAGATGGTGGAAAGAATATGATTATCGGGAAGAACTGCCCGATTATCCAGAACGTGCCGTAACAGAAGTGATATGTAACGCTATCATTCACAGGGATTACATGGAGCTTGGTAGCGAAATACACATTGATATGTATGATGACCGAATGGAGGTGTATTCCCCAGGCGGTATGTTTGATGGACGCTTGATACAACAACTCGATCCTATGACTGTACCTTCGAAACGTCGCAACCCTTTGCTCGCTGATTTCTTTCATCGCTTAAAGCTAATGGAGCGTAGAGGTAGTGGTATGAAGAAGATTATAGGTGAATATAAGCGGTTTAAGAATTTGGAGAATTACCATGCTCCAGAGTTCAACTCCAATGCTTCTGAATTCCATGTTACCATGTGGAACCTCAATTTTACCAGAGATGTCAGAAAAGATAATCCTCATGTCGTAAAAGCACCCGAAGATGTCGTAAAAGATGTCGTAAAAGAGACAGGAAATGTCGTAAAAGCCAACGCTAATGTCACAAAAGAATTTGTAAAGGCTCAGCGACAAATCTATAAATTGATTTCACAAACGCCTCAAATCAATGCCACACAAATGTCTGAGAACATGGGCATTTCCCTACGCCAAGTACAGCGATACCTTAAACAGCTTTCTGACCTTAATTTAATTGTCAGAGAAGGAGGTAGGAAAAACGGCATTTGGAAAATAGTGGATGAAGAATATGAAGATTTCTTCAATAGAATATAGAAGTGAAATTGCAGGTTGCTGTTTTCAATTGACTTGAGGAACGCTTCCTGCAATTTTATTCAGAGAATATCTGCCACGTTGCAATCGATACTTCACATATTGCATCATTGTGGTAGTTACAACTATGCATTTCCCCACCATTGCTCTCTTCGTCTTCATTCTTGTCTTGTCTCCAAATTACTGTCAGGCGACCTTTCTATGAAGGGGTGGGGAAAAGGAAAAATCACCTGCTGGGGCTTTTTGGGGGCTTGGCAGGAGATTTTTTTTGTATTTCTGTGAAATGGGGGATTAGAACCATTTGATTTTTTTGAATACGAAGAAGGCGGCGCATGACAGGGCTATTGAGAGGAGCAGAATGGCTACGAATGCCCAGGCTTTGTCGTCGATGGGTAGCGACACGTTCATGCCATATAAGCTCGCAATCAGCGTGGGCACTTGCAGAATGATGGTGATGCTGGTCATGCGTTTCATTATCAAGTTCAGGTTGTTGGATATGATGGAGCCAAACGCTTCCATTGAGCCGGTGAGAATGTTGCTGTAGATGCTCACCATGTTGAGCGCCTGTTGCATCTCGATGTGCACGTCTTCCACCATTTCCATATCAAACATTTCCGAGTTCATGTAGATGGTGCGCAGGCGCGAAATCAATGCCTCGTTGCCACGAATGCCGGTGTTGAAATACACCAAACTTTTTTGCAAGTTACGCAGCTTCAAAAGGTCGTCGTTGCGCAAGCGTCGCTCCAGCCCGTCTTCCGTATTGTTGATGCTGATATTGATTTGCTTCAAGAATTTCAGGAACCACACAGCCGACGACATAATCAGTCGCAGAATGAGCGCAAACTTGTTGTTGATGGCGTTGCCCTTCGCTGTGTTGTATTGTATGAAGTCGTGAATCACGATGTTTTTGAAATAGCACAGCACAATCACCAAGTCGCCGTTGGTAATCACACCAAGTGGCACGGTGGAGAATGGTATGTCCACATCGCCAGTTTCTCTTGGGATACGCATAATGGTGAGCATCCAGTCGTCGTCCTTCTCCACACGAGGGCGTTCGTTGGGGTCTCGAATATCGGAGATAAACGATTCGGGCACTCCCATTTCTTCCAAATAGGTGAAATCGTCTTGATTTGGGTCGCTTACATTTATCCAGCAGCCTTCTTGCCACTGGTCAACCTTCGTGAATCCTTTTCCAAATAGTAAAAATTCTCTCATGTCGTTGACACTGCCTCCTTGATAAGTGATTGCCAAAATGCTTGGCGAGGCAGGTCCCTGGTATTAAATATAGGGGCTGTATCGCTTCTACATCAGCAATGCTCTGTTGAAAAATTGATTATTTAACGGTACTGAGTCGTCCATTTACAATTAAAAAATTTGATTTATGGTGCAAAGATACGGCAAAATTCCGCAAGTTGTTCACTTTCGCCCCAACTTTTTCTCCGATTTGGGATAAAAAATGAAAAAGGTTGCCAGGAGGGAACTTGACAACCTTTTGCATCTTTTTAAAAGAATCGTATTTTTCCTAAAGTGTGGTAATGTTAAGATTAAGGTCATCTACTACTCTAAATACCAAATGCTGATATGGATTTTCATGATGTTGAATTTTGTTGTTGCAAAATTGGCACATTTTCTCCACTTCACCAAATCCATTTTTATCCATTTTTGTGCGCACTTTGATTCTTTGTCCAATTTTTTTGTTGGAAAATCCTTTGTCATAGCATTTTATTATGTAAATTTGTGTCTTAATCCTTACTTCTATGGCAGAAATTAACCAAAACGAATATATCGACACCAGCGAATTTCTTGAGCCGGAAGACTCGATGGAAATCAGCTCCGATTTCACCGATATTACCCCTATCAAAAAGACGGTGATTATCAAGGAGCGCAACGAGTGCGAGTGCTTCCGCGCCCGCCGCTATGGGCAGTGGTGGACGCTCAAGTGCGTTTCGAAGAAAGTGGTCGACAAATCGCGAGTGTATGAATACTTGCGCAAAGAGTTTGTGGTGGGCATCAGCCTATGGCACCCCAACATTGTGCGTATGATATCTATACAAAGCGATTTGGTGGACGGCGAGCCAGGCATCGTGTTGGAGTATGTAGATGGTGTGACTTTAGGCGAGTTTCTCGACACCAACCCTTCGCTGGAAGAGCGCATCAAGATTGCCGACCAAATGATTTCGGCAATGCGCTACTATATGGGCAAGCAGGTGGTGCACTGCGACCTGAAGCCTGCCAACATACTCATCACCCACAATGGCCATAATGTGAAGCTGATTGACTTCGGCTTGGCTGACGTGGATAATTCCAACATATTCAAGGGCCACGCTGGCACCGACCGCTATGCTGCCCCTGAGCAGAAACGCTCCGATGGCGTGGTGGATTGCCGAAGCGACATCTACGCTTTTGGCCACCTGCTCAAGTTGCTGCATCTGCCAGTAATGTTTCGCCACGTTATTCGTCGCTGCCTGAAAGAAAAACAAGCCGACCGCTACCAAAATCCTGTTGACTTGTATCTCGATTTCGAGAAGGCGAAAGCTTTCCGAGTGTCGAAGTGGGCAATCACCACATTGGTGCTGGGTGTGCTGATTGTAGCAGTGGCGTTCGTGTTGGGCAACTGGATTTCAGAAAACACCCAGAATCACGAGCAATCTTTATCGCGCGATAAGATTATAGGCGGGAAAATGCCGGTAATGTTTTTTGCCGACAGTGTGACCGATATCAAGAATTCAGCCCAAGTGTATGTGGTTCACAATGCCGCCACGCTGTGCTTCCTTCCCAATTCTCAGTCCATACCTTCCGACATCAACACCGATTCGGCTGTGGATTTGGGTCTGAGTGTGAAATGGGCACCGTTTAATGTGGGGTGTAAGGGCGCGCTGGCTAATAACGTGGGTGGCTACTACAACTGGGGCGACGCTTCGGGCAAGAATATCGACGGAGAGGCGAATCCTTACGACCTCCCCATTCAAATGAAATCAATCGCAGGCTCTTCTTTAGACATCGCGGCAATGAACTGGGGGCGCGGATGGCGTATGCCCACCAGCGAGGAATTTCAGGAGCTTATCGACAAGTGCACATGGAAGATGGTCAATAAGCATGGCGAGGTGCCAGGCTATCGTGTGACAGGTCCATCGGGCAAGAGCATCTTCCTGCCGTTTGCCGGTTATCGCCGTGGTCCAGCCTTTTTCAAGCAGGGCGTGGTGGGCTGCTATTGGAGCGCTTCGCCCTATACCGAAGCCCGCCAGTCGGCTGCCTATTTCCTTGAGATGGATGGCGATGTGGTGTCGGTGAGCCGTGGCGACTTCGCTTCCACAGGTTATAGTGTAAGGCCAGTGCTTGATAAGTAAACGATAATTCCTGCCACAATGAATAGTATTGACCGCAAATTCACCAACATTGAGCCCATGCCCAAGAGCGGCATGTATTGCAGACTCTATAAGGCTTTGCGCTTCAATCAATGGTGGGTGCTGAAGACGCTGAAGCCTGAATATGCCCAAAATCAGTCGATTCGCAATGCACTATATAAGGAATACGAGATAGCCAGAAACCTCGACAGCCCATACATTGTGCGCTACATGGCGTGGGAGTTTGTGCCAGAGGTGGGCGACTATTGCATCGTGGAGGAATACATTCAAGGCGTGACGCTGGACCAGTATTTCGCCGCTCCGAATGTGGGCGTGAAAGAGAAATATAAGGTGTTTATGGAAATCGTGTTCGGGCTCAAGTATTGTGCGCAGCAGCAAGTGGTGCATCGCGATTTGAAGCCCAGCAATGTGATGGTCACCAATAATGGTGCCAACATCAAGCTCATAGACTTCGGATTGAGCGACCGCCCCGATTTCGCTATCTTGAAGATGCCTGCCGGCAGCCGCCGCTATATGGCGCCAGAGCAAGCCGTGAAAGGGGCGAATGTGGATTTTCGTGCCGACATCTACGCTTTGGGGAAAATTATGGAAAATTTTAAGGCACCGAAGCGGTTTGAACCTATATATAGGCGATGCACCGACCCCGACCCCGAAAAGCGCTATCAGTCGTTTGATGAACTCACGAATGATTTGAAAAAACGAATGAATTTGTACCGTGTGCGTGTGCGCACGCTCGTTGCCGCATCGCTGGTGCTGGTGTTTGGCGCGGTGGCGTTTTCGCTGGGCTTCGGTAGGCTGGGCGGCTGGGTATTCGGTTTTAAGGGCGAAAAACAGGTCTACGACCGTGTGCCAAGCGTGTATTATGCCGACACCGCCGATTACAGCGACCCCTCGCGTTATTCCTGCCAGCTTGTGCCTCGGTACGGCTGCAAAATTTACACCCTTCGCCCTGACGCAGAAATTCCCGGTCCAATCGACGAGCGCGAGGCTGTGGATTTAGGGCTGAGTGTGAAGTGGGCTCCGTTCAACCTTGGTTGCGATCACGAAAGCCTGATTATGACAGGCTCGCTGGTGGGCTATGGCGATTCCATTGGTAATATCACATCGGGCAACCCCGATGACTACCCGAAAGGATCCGTCACGCCCAAGTCCGACATCGTGCGCAAGCATTGGGGTGGCGATTGGCGTATGCCCACTTTCGAGGAATTTCGTGAACTGGTGAACAAATGCCAGTGGCGTGTGGTTGACGAATCTGGTCACAACCCTTGCTTTGTGGTTACCGGGCCGAACGGCAACAGCATAGTGATCAACTGCACAGGCTATCGCTATTTGGGTAAGCACTACGAGGCTCTGTATGTGGGCTATTATTGGACCTCAACTTATGGCTCCAACCCCAACGACGACAGAGCATACTATTTCTCCATTTCCGTTGACAATTACCGATTTGGAGAAGTAACACCCATCTATGGCTTGGCAATCCGCCCCGTGCTCCCTCGCTCGCTCCCAAAAAACTCCACCCGCCTCGCCCCACGACCCTCCCAAACCATCCCTTAAGGGAGGACTTACTGGGGGGATGGGACTTCAAGACACCCTATTTCTTCGAATTATCGAATTATCGAATTATCGAATCTTCGAATCTTCGAATTTTCGAGATTTCGAATCATCGGCTCGTTGGCTCGTTGACCTGTTGGCTCGTAGACTTGTCAGCTTTCTTTCCGTAGGCGACTTCGGCCTCGGCGGCAATGGGCATGGGCTGGGATTCAGGGGTGGAGTAGGGCTGAGGGGCGTTGAGGCGCAGCAGGATTTTGCTCAGCTCCAAGCCCAAGTGCTGAAGCGTGCTTTTCTGGTGTTCGCCCTGCAAGTCGCACTCCCAAATGGTGATGGAATACCACCCCATTTTCTTCAGTTTCTCGCAGTTAGCGGTGTCGCGCTCACGGTTGCGCGTGATTTTCGCTTGCCAGAATGTGGAATTGCTTTTTGGCAAGCGATATAGGCGGCAGTTTTCATGGCCGTGCCAAAAACACCCATTCACGTTAATCACTGTGTGGTAGCGGTGTAGCACAATGTCGGGCGTGCCGGGCAATCGGCGCACATGCAATCGGTATCTGAAGCCGTGCTTCCACAGCCAACGGCGCACAATCATTTCGGGCGCAGTATCTTTACTGTGCACATGCTGCATGCAGCGTCGGCGCTGCTCCGGTGTCATTCTGTCGGCCATATATGGTGCAAATATAGAAAAAATCCCTTAAATTTGTATGAACTAAAAGGCTAATTCACTTTCTATATCACAGATATTATGATGACTACTCATCCCTCTACTCCCACCGCCTCTAAGCGCATCGTCACCATTGATGTGATGCGCGCCATCATCATGCTGCTCATGCTTTTCGTCAACGATATTCCCGGCGTGGACGGACTGCCACACTGGCTCGGACATGCCGAAACCGAAGAAGATATGCTCGGCTTTTCCGACATCGTTTTCCCCGGATTCCTCTTTTGCGTGGGCATGTCGATACCCTTTGCCATGCAGAGCCGACTGCGCAAAACCGCTGGCAATGTGCTCGGTGTGCTACGTCATGTGCTCGACCGCACCGTGGCGCTGGTGGTGATGGGATTGTTCACCCTCAACGCTTGCAAAACAGGACTGTTCATGCTCTTGATGACCGTGGGCTTCTTCCTCGTGTGGCTCAACTACGCCAAAGGTCCCGCGATGCTCAAAGGCGTGCCGCAAAAGGTGCTCAAAGGTTTGGGCGTTGCGCTGCTGTTTGCCGTCATGCTCCATTACGATGCCATTGGCAAACCCTTCCACACTGGTTGGTGGGGCATTTTGGGGCTGATTGGTTGGGCTTACTTGGTGTCGGCAGTACTCTATCTGCTCACACGCTCACGCCTGCGCTACACCCTCTGCGCATGGGGTGCCGTGGTGCTGCTTTGCATCATCAACGCCCAAGGTGGCATCATTCCAGAGCAGTATTTCAGTCGCAACATATTCTTGCCGTTCTGGCCTGGTGGCTGGACTCACCCTGCGCTGGTGATGTCGGGTATGGTGGCATCGCTCCTGCTTCACCGCATGGCCACCAGCGGTCAGAACCGCCGCATCTTCCCGGTGTTCGTGGCAATGGCTATGGTGGCAGGGTTGTGCACCCTCGTCAGCCATCATTTTTGGATTATTTCCAAAAACCTCGCCACTCCCACATGGTTATTCATTTGCCTTGTGATACTTTTCATTGCCACTCCTTGTGTGCATTGGCTTGTGGATGAGAAAGGCAAATCGGCGTGGTTCAATGTGATAGCGCCAGCCGGTACCGCCACCCTCACTTGCTACGCGCTGCCATTCTTTTGGTATGCCTTCAAGCAGATGTGGGAATTTCAGTTGCTCCCAGCCGAGTGGAATTGTGGCCTCATCGGCATCGCCGCCTCCCTCATCTTCTCCCTCATCATCATCCAAATCACACGCCTGCTCCTCCGCTTCCACCTCCAGCTGAAAGTATAGATTCTTCCTTACACAGATTCCACAGATCTCACAGGGTTTTCTTTAGTGGGCGGAAAATCTCACAGATGCTCTACGGCTTTTGTGGGCGAAGGGGGCACATGGATATAGACAAAAGAAAGAAGTTAACCCCAAATCGGTCATTAGGGCTTGTGGTATTTCTGATTTTTAGAAGAATGAATTTTGTTTGTCTTTTAATGAGTGATAGCGAGCTATTACGAATTAAAAACAAGCAAAAGGCATCTTATAAAAACCGAAAGACCGCAAGAAGTGATCTAAAAAATCCTTTCACGTCCTAATGACCGATTTGGGGTTAAGGATAAGGAATGGCAAAAGTGCCGTCTTAACTCCTTAACTTCTTTAACTTCTTAACTTCCAAAATCTCAAGCCCCTATTGCCCTCTTTCTTCTGTGAGATCTGTGTGAGGAATTGGGATTAGCGTGGGGCGAGGGAATTATTCCCATTCGATGGTTGCTGGTGGCTTTGAGGAGATGTCGTAGCAAACGCGGTTCACGCCTTTCACCTTGTTGATAATCTCGTTGCTCACCTTAGCCATAAAGTCGTAGGGGAGATGTGCCCAGTCGGCAGTCATTGCGTCGGTTGAAGTCACCGCACGCAGAGCCACAGGGTGTTCGTAGGTGCGTTCGTCGCCCATCACGCCCACCGAGCGCACAGTGCTCAGCAGCACAGTGCCGGCTTGCCAAATCTTATCGTAGAGTCGTTCGCCATCTTCGCAGATGTATTCCTGCATGTGGCGGATATAGATGTCGTCGGCATCTTGCAGAATTTGCACCTTCTCACGGGTGATGTCGCCCAAAATGCGCACTGCCAAGCCTGGTCCTGGGAATGGGTGACGCTTAATCAGGCGGTCGGGCATTTCAAGCTGACGGCCCACACGGCGCACCTCGTCCTTAAAGAGCCACTTCAGCGGTTCGCACAGTTGCAAGTGCATTTCTTCAGGCAGACCGCCCACATTGTGGTGGCTCTTGATCACCTTGCCGGTGATGTTCAGGCTCTCGATGCGGTCGGGATATATGGTGCCTTGCGCCAGCCATTTAGCGTCGGTAATCTTCTTCGCCTCGGCGTTGAACACCTCCACAAAGTCGCGGCCGATGATTTTACGCTTCTGTTCAGGATCGGTCACACCCTCAAGGTCGGCAAAGAATTTCTCGCTGGCATCAACGCCAATCACATTCAGTCCTAAGCCCTCGTAGTCGCGGAGCACCTGTTGGAACTCGTTTTTGCGGAGCATACCGTGGTCCACGAAAATACAGGTCAGGTTTTTGCCGATAGCCTTGTTGAGCAATACGCCCAGCACGCTCGAATCCACACCGCCCGACAGACCGAGAATCACACGGTCGTTGCCCAGTTGCGCTCTCAGTTCAGCGATGGTAGTATCCACAAACGACGCTGCGCTCCACTCTTGGCGACTGCCGCAAATATCAACCACGAAATTGCGGAGCAACTGGGAGCCCTGCAAACTGTGGAACACTTCGGGGTGGAACTGCACAGCCCACACAGGGTTGGTGGTGCTGGCGTAGGCGGCATATTTCACATTAGCGGTCGAGGCAATCACCTTGCAGTCGGCAGGAATAGCCGTGATGGTGTCGCCGTGGCTCATCCACACCTGAGAATTTGGTTCAAAACCCTTCAACAGAGGATTTGAGGCATCAAATTCTTCAAGATGGGCACGACCGTACTCACGAGAGTCGGCTTTCTCCACCTTGCCACCGCCACAGTGGGATATGTACTGCGCCCCGTAGCAGATGCCAAGCACAGGCACCTTGCCAACGAACTGGCTCAAATCCACCTTAAAGGCTTCAGGGTCGTGAACAGAATAGGGCGAACCAGAAAGAATCACGCCAATCACCGACTCATCGCCAACAGGGAACTTGTTGTAGGGCAAAATTTCGCAAAACGTGTCGAGTTCGCGCACGCGACGACCAATCAACTGAGTGGTCTGCGAGCCGAAATCCAAGATGATAATTTTTTGCTGCATGAATTTTGACTGTTGGAGTTATAATTAAATTTCACCACAAAGTTACCACATTGCCCCCAATTATAAAACCCCTCCCCCCAAATTTTTTCCCCCGAATAAATCCCCACCCCCACTTTCCTCTCCCCTCATCCCTTCCCCCAAGCCAAGTACCAATAGTGCGCTACAGCGCTTTTTCCCTCACCTCTTCCCCTCCTCCCTCTCCCAAGCCAAGCACCAATAGTGCGCTACAGCGCCTCCCCACCACCTCACCCAAGCCCCAAAAATCCCCACACCATTTTGTCATTGCCCCACGCCCCACCACACACTATCTTTGCTTCCAAAAAAGCCAAATCAGCCATGTTCACAAACACAATGCTTTTCAATTCCGCCTGCGAAACCGAAACATCTCGTCGTCGTAGGCTATACGCAGAAAATTCCCACAGCGAATATATCGCCGAAACTCACACCAACGAAAAGGAAATCGAGCGCATCGCCGAAAATTCCCTTCTCATGCCATTGATGCGCGATGCGTGGGTTGATGGCATTCCTGCCCCTTCCACATTGTGGCATGGTTTGTGGAACGAAGGCGAAATCGCTTGCCTTTTCGGCGATCCAAACATCGGCAAATCACTGCTTGCCAATCAAATCGCCAACGAGGCAGCCGCCATGGGGCATCAAGTGCTCTATGTCGATTTCGAAAATCCCGACATACATTTCCACTCACGCTACACCTCCAAAGAAGAAACATTCGTTGGCAACTATGGAAATATCCGCTATGTTGGACTCCGCTTCGACACAGCCCACTCAGCCTCTTACACTATCGAACAAAAATTTCAAGCCATTCAAGACGCAATCCTCGTCCACCGCACACCTGTGGTTATTATCGACGACATCTCTCACATTCTCCCTGCCAAGTTTTCCGAGCGTTCGCAAAGCATTCTTCACCAACTTCGCCACTTGGCACAAAATTGGCATGTGGCAATTCTTGTGCTCGCACACACTCGTTATCATCGCCCCGACACGCCGCTTTCCATCACCCATCTTGCTGGCTCGCGTGAATTTTCCTTCGCTTTCGATTCCATTTTTGCGCTCGGAAAAGTCACCAACGAACTTCCTGCCACCGACAGCGAAGCCCTCGTTCCCACCCATTATATCCGCCAGTTCAAGGCACGAGCAGCATCCATCACCTATGATGAAGACCATGTGATGCGACTGCACCTAAACAAACGCCCAGGCATGGAACTCGCATTCCATATCATCGACAACTTCGGCATCGAAGCCCAACTCATCACGCCCTCACATCTTTATCCCGACAGCGAAATCCTCACCCAAATTCTTCAACTCCACATTCAAGGGCAATCCCTTCGTCAAATAGCCACTCAACTCTGCATATCCCCATCATTCGTGTTTCGCACCATTTCACGACAAGCCGCACGCATCGAGCGCATGAAATCTTCCACCGAAGCAAATTCAAATTCCACCACAGAAAGTGTTTCAGGTGTTTCGGGTGTTTCAGGTGTTTCAAGTGTTTCAAGTGCTCCTTCTCCTCAAACCACCCCAGCGGAAGATACTTCAGAGACGCCAACCTCTCCAATCATCAAAGCACTAAAAGAAATGGTAGCCGCCACTGGCATACCCACCCTTGCCACGCCATACATCCACGCCAATTCTCCATTCAAAGAAGTGTTCCAGCACCCCAAAATCTTCAAAACCCACCGTTTCTATTTCGCTTGCCCACATTATTATGAATCACTCATCAAGCAGCATTGCAGCCTGTCGCAACTCATGGCGAAACCCAGTGCATCGCTCCAGGTTTATGATTACGACATCGACTCCGAATCGCCAATAATGCGTCGAGGTACCCTCGTTTACAATACCTCAACACGCCAACTCGGCATACTCCCAGCCCATGGCGAAAGCATGGAGCCTTATCCCCACGTATTTCCAGAAGGCACCACCTCCGAAATGCTCACCCAAGCCCTCTACGCCCAAGTTGCCCAGCACGCCACCCATGAAGTCTCCCCCGATTCCCCACACAGCGTGTGCGATAGCACTTCTTCACAGCAAACGTCCGTCCCCAATCCTGCCACCCTTATTCCCCACAATCTGCTCCCTCTCATCTTCCCTAAATATTCAGAATCAAGGAGAGCAGTTTTGAAAGACTGATTTTTTTTGTAAATTTGCAATTAATATGGAGTGTTATGTCGTATGACTTGTTGTTAAGTAAAAAATTGATTTTCCATGGCAAAAAAAAATAAGCAAACAGTTCAACTCATAGATGGCGTGGATCCTGGACTTTTTGGCCAAAAGTATTCAAGCCGTGACTATCGTTATGAGGATTCTTGGGGTAAGAACCAGTTTAATAGTTCTTTCCCAGCTTCGCTTGTGGCGTATATGAGTAGTAAGAATATGTCGCCAATATTCATCTGCACCAATCGTAAAAATGAAATAGTACATAAAAATATTACGGCTACAAAACTTTTGGGCATTGACCCACTATGTGATGATGCTTACTATGATTATGAAGCTGGTTACTATCCTTATGAGCAATACTATACTGCCAGTAAGAAAGAGAAGATTGATTTGGTCATGATAAATCGTTCAACTTCAACCCCCGTTAGTGGTTTGGAGGTGAAACTTACGACATTGCCCGACAACACAACCAAAGATCTGCCTGATGCTGAATATGGAAGTGAAATTGTTGTACGCTCTCCTACTATTCTATTTTTAGCTTGTAGTATTTGTGCTTGTTATGATTCACCGAGAGGGAAGGTTAAGTTGCACGATATGCTTAATACCATAGGAGAGGAAATTAGGGATTGGGGAGAAATTCGTCAAGTTGTACCTCATTTCAATGCAATTAAACAGGCAATTTTAAGTGTGTCAAGTGATTTGGTAAACAAGCAAGTTCCCTTGATTATGCAACCCATTTGGAAAACTGATAAGCAGTTGAAGGATCTTGAAGAAAAATGTTTGGACGTATTTGTATGGTCAAACCTTTCTGTTATCCAGATGGCTTTGAGGGAAAGTGAATCAGATGATGATATTTCCAGAAATCAAAGAACTATAATTTGGTTATACAAGATGCTTTGGGATTTCACTCAATTTGGCAAATTCAATTATACCGCCATTGTTAATAGTCTTTCTTATAAGTACAAAACAGATAAGGCTTTTGCCATTAGTGGAAAACTCACCAACCCCTTTCTTAAATCTGCTGAATTAGAGGCACCTCGTATAAGTAAATATGAAATAAAAAACATTATTCTTGGCGACGGACAAAAGCTATTGCGTCCAGAAAGAAGATTTGATGCATACCTTGTAAGTCACCCTGAATTATTTAAATAAACAAAATAGCCGATGAAAGTTGTTGACTTATTTTGTGGCTGTGGAGGATTGAGTCTTGGCTTTGAGAAAGCCGGTATGGATGTTGTCGCTGCTTTCGACAATTGGGTTGATGCCCTAAATGTATATAGGCAGAATTTCGCACATCCAGCTATAAAAGCCGACTTGATGAATGTTGAAGATGCAGTCAAAAACATCCTTCACTACGAGCCAGATATGATTATTGGAGGACCACCATGTCAGGATTTCTCTTCTGCGGGCAAGCGTGATGAGAACAACGGACGTGGTGATCTTACTGTGTCGTATGCGCATATTATTTCTGAGGTGAAACCCGAATGGTTTGTTATGGAGAATGTGGAGCGCATTTTAAGGGCACAAAAGTTGCAAGAAGCGATGGATATATTCCGTAAAGCGGGGTATGGACTTACATATACAGTCCTAAATGCTGCTTTGTGTGGCGTTCCACAGAAGCGCAAACGCTTTGTGATGATTGGTAAACTTAATGCCGATGATGATTTCATGAAAGAAGTATTATTGGAAAACTTATCCGACCACGAAATGAGCGTTAAAGAATATTTTGGTGACAGATTGTCAATTTCCTATTATTATAGGCATCCGAGAAGTTATGCTCGTAGAGGTATATTCAGCACATCTGAACCAAGTGCGACCATTAGGGGGGTTAATCGACCTATGCCCAAGGGCTATACGCTTCACCCAGGCGATCCTGTAAATTCATTAGAAGGCATCAGACCGCTAACATCTAAAGAGCGAAGTATGATACAGACTTTCCCTGAAGATTTTGATTTTGAGGGAACTAAAACAAATATTGAACAAATGATAGGTAATGCAGTACCAGTAAATCTCGGTGCATATATAGCAGATGCTATTATTAGGTATTCAGGAGAGAAAAGATGTGAAAAAAAGCATTTAAAACCACAAAACATCAATCATCTCATTTTTTGAGTTATTTTTTGTAAATTTGCAGAAATGTAATGTTTTGGAGGAAATTTTTGAGATTTTTTTAATTATATGATTATGATGAAGAAAATTACTATGGTGGCGGCTTTGGCTGTTGCGGCTTTGGCTGCCGACGCTCAGGCTCCTGCCGCTGCGCAGGGTGCTGTGCATGGTGTGAATAAGGCTGACATGGATATGAGTGTGCGTCCGGGCGACGACTTCTATCAGTATGCCGGCGGTGGCTGGTTGAAGGCTAATCCTATGAAGCCTGAATACTCAAGCTACGGTGTGTTTAACGATTTGGCTGAAACTAACCGTAAGCAAATCCGTGAACTTTTTGAGAATCTCTCGAAGGAAAAGCACGCTTTCGGCTCTGTTGGGCAGAAGGTGGCTGACCTTTACAATATGGCTATGGATAGCGTTCGCCTGAACAAAGAGGGTGCTGCTCCATTGCAAAAGGACCTCGACAAGGTGAAGGCTTTCAGCAAGAAGGCTGATTTCACTGCGTTTATCGCTGACCAACACTTGTATAAGGGCAATCCATTCTTCGGCATCGGCGTGGACACCGACTTGAAGAACAGTGATTTGAATGTGATGTGGCTGAGCGCCGGCACTTCTGGTCTGCCCGATCGCGACTACTATTTGAACACCGACGCCGACAGCAAGAAGAAGCAAGAGGCTTACCGTGCGTATCTCTCTAAGATTTTCCAACTGAGCGGCTACAAGAAGAAAGAGGCTGAAAAGGCCGCTAAGGTGATTTACAATATTGAATATCAGTTTGCTGAGGCTGAGATGAGCCGCGCTGAAGCTCGCGACTACAATAAACTCTACAACATCTACACCATCGATATGCTCCAAAAGGACTATCCTGCTATTCAGTGGGCTAAATACTTTGAACTGATGGGCGTGAAGGATGTGAAGCAAGTGATTCTGACCGAGCCTAAGGTGATGGCTGTGGCTCAGAAGTTGATGAGCACCCTCTCCGAACAAGACATTAAATATTATGTGGCTGGCTTGATTATCAAGAGCAGCACCAGCGTGCTGAGCGACGACTTCGTGAACGCAAACTTCGACTTCTACGGCCGTTTGCTCAACGGTCAGAAGGAGCAGAAGGCTCGCTGGAAACGCGCACTCGGCTTCCCTAACAGTTTGCTCGGTGAGGCAGTGGGTGAACTCTATGTGAGCAAATACTTTGCCGGCGAAAGCAAGGCGAAGATGCTGAAACTGATTGACAACTTGCGCAAGGCACTCGCTACCCGTATCGCCAACCTCGCTTGGATGAACGACACCACCAAAATCAACGCTTTGGTGAAGCTCAACTCATTCACCGTGAAGGTGGGCTATCCTGACAAGTGGCGCGACTACAGCAAACTGACTATCGACCCAGCCAAGTCGCTTTACGACAATGTGGCTGCCGCTACCTATGTGGAAACTCTCCGCAATCTTGAGAAATTCGGCAAGCCAGTGGATAAGAGCGAATGGGGCATGACTCCACAAACCGTTAACGCTTACTACAACCCAACCACCAACGAAATCTGCTTCCCAGCAGCCATTCTGCAAGCACCTTTCTTTGATGTGAATGCCGACGACGCTACCAACTATGGTGCTATCGGTGTGGTGATTGGCCACGAAATGACTCACGGATTCGACGACCAAGGCCGTAACTTCAACGCCGATGGCAATATGGTGGACTGGTGGACAGCCGGCGACAGCAAACGCTTCACCGCAGCCGCTGAAAAACTCGCCGCTCAATTCGACCAAATCACCGTGGTGGGCGACTTGAAGGCTAACGGTCACCTCACCCTTGGCGAGAACATTGCCGACCAAGGCGGTTTGCGTATCTCTTACGATGCGTTCAAGACCACTCAACAATTCCAAGAAGGCAAGGAAATTGACGGTTTCACCCCAGCGCAACGCTTCTATTTGAGCTACGGCCGCATCTGGGCTGAACACATGACCGAAGAAGCCATCTATCAGCAAACCAAGAGCGACCCACACTCAATCGGCCGCAACCGTGTGAACGCCACTTTGCGCAACATCGACACCTGGTACGACGCATTCGGTGTGAAGGAAGGCGACAAGATGTGGCTTGCTCCTGCCGAACGTGCTATCGTTTGGTAATAACGACATTTATTAATCAGAAATTATGATGGTGGACGCGCTAATTTGTGCGTCCCCCTTTTTAAATATGAAAAGCAGTTTTTATTTTATAGCAGCCGCAATGGCGGCACTCACCATCGGAGGAAATGGCTGTGGCAAGAGCGCAGAGGAAAAGGCGGCTCAGGCTAAGCAAGACTCTATCGACTCGGTGAAGCGTGCCGACTCGGTGTATGAGGCGCAAACGCAGCACATGCTCGACCTCGACACCTTTATGGACAAGCGTGCCGACAGCATTAGAAATCCGCACAAATTCGCTCCTGAAGTGGATATTGAGAAAGATGCCGAGCCATTTGTGCAGCGTGTGATGAACGAATATGTGCGCGCGCTCAACCGTGGCGCGAATGTGAGCCGACGAATTGGCGGCGATGTGACCAACAAGGTGCTGAGCCAACTCACAGCCATGAACGGTGGACCCTCGGAAGCCACCGATGCCGACGGCAACCGTATTCGCTACGAGGTGAAGGGCGTGAAGCCAGCAGGTGCCGACCACTGGTTTGAGGTGAGTTGGAAACGTGGCGACAAATCATTCACCGCCAAAGTGCGCGTGGCAATGAACGGGCCCAAAAAACTCCGCATCGAGGAGATGAAGTGAGCGCCTTGATGGCGAGTGTGGGCATTGGAACATGCCTGCTTGATGGTGTGGGCATTGAAACATGCCGAAGGCATGTCCCTACGTTAGGTTCAGTGGATAAATACTGGGAACACTGAAACAAAAAACATAAAAAACAGCCTTTTGGCGATGCCAGTGCTTTGCACCTGTCGTTAGTGCTGCGGCATGTCTGATTTCAAGCTGGGGCTTGAATCAGTCACACCACACCCCTAACGCCGCCCTCTTACGAGGTCGGTGGCATCGCCAAAAGGA
>OJOI01000490.1_pt1 | contig 26386 bp, 27 predicted proteins | sample 1598061 | NCBI WGS metagenome assembly OJOI01 (sample SAMN01915224, study PRJEB22387) | human gut metagenome | isolation source: stool | host: Homo sapiens | place: USA
ATATTGAAACACTTTCTAAAGAATCTGAAAAATTTTACGAAAAAATATCCAAAGAAAAAATATCATCAGGCGATTGCAAGGAGGCCTTAAAAAATCTTGGTCACTTGAATCACATGTGGCAGGATTATTATGCCCATGGTGTAGAAGCGGACGATACAAAGAAATCTATTATAGGAAAGATTAAAGGATCTCCGGATGCCCCTCAAATGATTCCCGTTTCTTTTGGTTCTATGGGATTCAAAGGAGGACATGGTGGATTTTGGAGACTTATCAATCCTTTTTCCAGAGTAGAGCCTGGCGATAGAGCTGATGATTCCGATGTCAGAAAAGGGCAGGCAAAGTCATATACAAAATTGCATTCTGATACATTTTTAAAATCCTGGTTTACAAAATGCAAATGTCATTTTTACCGAAAAGAAATCAATCAACATGGAGGAAACTGTCAATGAAAACTATTAACGCCTTTTTACATCACATCTTGTCAGGATCCATTTTTATCATGCTATCCCCCTCCTTTGGCAATCATCATATCTTTCCTGAAAATCAAGTGATATCAGAAGTAAATATTGCCAGTTTTCCGGGTAATCACATTCAGACTTCGGGGCTACATTCGGGAATGTCATTTTCAGATGACGGGAAACATTTCGCCGTTTGGAATGATGAATATGCAGAGATTTATGATTTAGGCTTCAAGGATGCTAAACCGATACAACAACTTTTTTTAGTAGAAAATTCTCCATGGAGAAAATTTTATCAGAGAGGCCGTTCTGAAAAAGTTATCACACATACCACAGGGAATATATCCTTGACTGGTCCGGCAGCAAAATACATGCCATTACTTTGTTCTTCATCAATATTCCCTGAAAATTTCGGGAAACTTAAATCATATATTGATGAAAATAAAAAATTAATGAAAAGATATGATTTTTTGTTACAAAAGGAAGCTCTTTCCATCATTATACTGGGAGGATATAAAATAGCTCCTCATGGAAGACCATTTCTTTTAGGCTCCATAGATTTTAAACCGATTATATTTTTGGAGCAAGCAGTTTCTCCATTTAAAAGTTCTAAAGGAGGTAATGCTTTTGAGAGCATGTTGTCATCGGATATGACCAAAGCGTGCATATCCTATCCTGCTGTTGCAAGTTTCTCCTTCTATGAAGGACAAACAAAAGTGATGGAAATCACACCAGAATCTCTTGGATTGGAAAAAAAGAGTTGGACGAAATCCACCCCGTCAATGTCTGATGATGGAGCGTTGCTGGTGGTTGGATTCACGTATACAGGAAGATTTGTCGCTCCATGGAACTTTAAGACGGCCATTGCTTTCATAGATACGGCAAACAGGAAAGTAACAGGTACCCGCGTTTTATCGGGAGCACATCAATTTACCTTTTGCTTTTCAAATGATAAAAGCAAAGTCGCATTGTGGGAAAGCGGGAAAAAAACAATTCATATCTTCAATTTTCAGTAGGAAGCCGGTTTCAGACCGGAAATATCATATAGACAACAACAGCATTCCAAAATATTTGGATTTGGAACGCCCTTGCTGTCATCCTACGGGCTTCCCGGTTAGGAGTTACATTAACACCAGGAGATGATATTCCTACGTTCAGTGTCGGTTTTTCAAAACTGACGATATTGAAAGTACCTTTTTTCACCCTTTCTGCATCGGGTGAATGGAAACAGCAGGAAGATGATAAATGCAAGGGCTCACTTCATATAAAGTCGGGGGAAATACTGAAGGGATTGACTCTAAATGGGACGTTCAGCGGCAACTGGGAAGATGGCTTCAGCCAGGAGCGGTATGTTCCATCTGTAGGCTTGAATTATACAACCAAGATCGCTCAAAGTTTAAGCTTTGACGCGTCTGTTACATTACAAGATCTTTCAGCCAATCCTCTTAAAGCTACCTGTTTAGCTTCACTTAAATCATCTGGTTCTAGCCAAGACGGTAAAATACGTTACCATGCCTTATTAAGCGTAAATCAGGATATCGGACCAAAAGTACCCCCTGTCTCCATAAAAATGGAAGGAGGCATAGAATATAAACCATATGACAACGTATCTTTTTACTTGAAGGGAGAAGAAAAAATAACAGAAAAAGACTCCGACGGGGTATTTTCTGCAGGAGTACGTATTGATTTTTAATTTCCAGAATATCACTGTATGAAAGCATCTATCATGATCTTATTGGCAATCTCATTTTGTATGAGCCAATTTTCTCTGGCCGCACAGCCTGTACACGTAAAAGTCCGAGAAATCCCTCCCAAGAAGGCTCAATCGGAAAAGCCTGCCTATTCCCCAGAACATATCCGACAATTGGAAATAAAGGCAGCACAAGGAGACCCGTCTGCCCAATCTTCTCTAGCCACCTGCTATGGGAGAGGAAATGGCATCCCCAAGGATTATGATAAAGCGTTCTTCTGGGCTGAAAAAGCGGCTCAACAAAATGACCCTCATGCTTATTTCACTCTTTTTACTTGCTATTATCAAGGATTCGGTTGCCAAAAGGACATGCAAAAAGCCATCGAGGCCCTGGAAAAAGGAGCTTTATTAGGAGATGCAAATTGTCAGTACAACCTGGCCTATTTTACCTATCATGGAAAATTGGGAATCAAAAAAGATATGGAAAAGGCTCTTGAACTGGCCCGCCAATCTTCCCGGCAAGGCCATGCAGACGCCCTGAAATTCTTATCTCTGGCTTATATCAACGGAGAAGGAGTGGAAAGGAATGTCCCTCTTGCTTTGAAATATCTGGAGCAGGCGGCCAAGGAATCAAACGATCCTGAATACTACACGGAGATGGGGAACTTCTATCTCTTATTATGCAAAAAAGACAATCCTCTGGCAAGCATGGAGAAAGCCGAACAATGCTTCAGCCAGGCAGCCAAAATGGGAAATGTTCAAGCTGCAAAGAAATACGCGCAGATACAGCAATTACGGACTGACGCCAGCCAATTGAAGCAGCAGATGCAGCCGGGAGACAGGGATGCACTGTTAAGGCTTGGGCAACTCTATATTCACGGCATTGAAGGAGCTCCTCTGGATAAAAAGGAAGGATACCGCTTTATCCTTGAAGCTGCGAATCTGGATTCTCCGGAAGCCCAGTATTTACTCGGCAAAGCATATGAATCCGGCAATAGCGTCAAAAAAGACGTGGAGCAGGCCGTTCGCTGGCTACGGAAAAGCGCTGCCCAACACCATGCCGGAGCTCAAAACGAATTGGGGCTTCTCTACATCCAAGGGGAAGGCGTGGAACGCAATGAGCACGCAGCGTTCGAACATTGGAAAGCAAGCGCCATGCAGAACCATCCCCTTGCCCAGTATAATCTCGCGGGCCTTTACATGCAGGGACTGGGCGTAGAAAAAAATTACAAGGAAGCGTCCAAATGGTACCAGTTAAGTGCACAGCAAGGCCAACAGGAAGCTTTGTTCCTTCTGGGACAACTATACCTGACGGGGGGACCGGGTATGGAAAAAGATGAAAAGAAGGCTCTTAAATACTTCCTACTCAGTGCTGAACAGAAAAACCCGGATTCCATGTGCATCCTGGGAGAATTGTACATGAATGGAACGCCGGGATTGGAAAAGAACTGGAAGGAAGCGGAAAAATGGTTCCAACTCAGCGCCAGGCATGGAAATAAAAAAGCAATTCCCTTTTTGCGGTATCTGTATATGACGGGAGGGCCGGGGCTCGAAAAAAATTATGGAGAAGCGGCCAAATGGATACAGCCGCTGGCAGACGAAGGAGACCGGGAATCCCTTGATCTTTTGGGACAATTGTACATGTTTGGCGGCCCCGGACTTGAGAAGGATTACGGAAAAGCAGCCAAATACCTGACTATCCGGGCTGAACAGGGAGATACATCCAACTTTCTCAATTTAGGCAATTTATATGTCCTGGGAGGAAACAATCTCCAACAGGATTTTGAAAAAGCACGGGAATGGTGGATTAAAAGCGCTTTGTTGAATGAGGCTGATGCTCAAAAAAATTTAGGCGCACTGTATTTTAATGGAGACTCCGTCCAAAAAGATTATCGGGAGGCGGCCAAATGGTTCCTCCAGGCAGCCCGGCAGGGAGATGCGGACGCCCAATACTCTTTAGGATTGATCTATGATCAAGGAGGCCATGGAATCGAACCGGACCGGAAGGAAGCGTTGACATGGTACCTCAAAGCTGCCGAACAGGGCCATGAAGAGGCCAAACAGAAACTCAACAAGGCAGATAGCGGAGCAACCGCAAAGTAGAAAGAAGAGCCTTCTTCCTGCCTGAAAAATCAGGTGTCAAAACCGCCCCCATCTTCATGGATTTCCTTCATTGCCGCGTTGATGAGGTTCCGGGTTTTCACGCCGGGCAGCACGTTCAGGTCCATGCGGTTCATGGCGTAGCCGAAGGACAGGCCGTATTCCGGGTCGGCATAGGCATGGGAGCCGCCCGCCCCCGCATGGCCGAAGCCGCCGAAACCGAATAGATGGCGCCGCTTGCGGCCTGTGGAAAGGTCCACGGGGTCGTGCATGAATCCGCAGGAAAAGGCGGTGGGCGTTTTCAGGGTCAGGTCCGGCCCGTCAACCACCACGTCTCTCATCCAGCCGCGCACGGTTTCCGGGAATACCTCCAGTTCATCCAGGCCCAGGCAGGCCTGGTAAAATTGAGCCATGCCACGGGCGGAAGCCACCCCGCCGAAGGCAGGCATCCCGGAAGTCCACGCTGCGGGAGTGTTCATCTGGCGCACGCTGTTCAGGCCAATCAGGGTGTTAAACGCACGGTTCACGGGCGTGCCTTTTTTCATGTATTCCAGATAGAACGGGGTTCCCATGTTGGACATGTCCATTTTGCCGGGGTAAAGGACAGCCACCCGGCTGAATTCTGATTCCGGCAGCCTGATGAAGAAGTCCAGATTCAAGGGGCGGCGGATGTATTCATCCCAATATGCCCAAAGACGCTCCCCGGTCAGGCGGATCATGAGTTCGTCCAGCATGACGCCGTAGGTATGCGGATGGTAGCCGTGTTCGGGAGGCTGCCACGCGGGAACGGTTTCCTCCAGGGCGCGCACGCAGTCTTCATGGTCGAATACATCGGCCTGGCGGGAGAAAGCGGCCAAACCGCACTGGTGGGACATCATCTGGGCAATCGTAGCATACGGCAGCGGGAATTCCGGCCACAGTTCCCCCATGCTCATCTCCGAGGATGCTCCCTGCCGATGCAGAGCCAGCAGCAGAGCTGCGGAAGCGGGGCCCTTGGTAGCGGAGTAAACGGGCACCAGGGAACGTTCCGTCCACGGACGCGTTTCATCCGCCACGGCAAATCCGGAGTGCAGGGAAACAATTTCCCGCCCCTCTTTCCAGACGGAAACGGATGCACCCAGTTCCCCGTAATCACGGAAGTTTTTTTCAAATGCTTCAATTATGTGCCGCGCGCCTTTCATCCCTCTTAACCGGCAGGAACAACTTCCCCGCCTTTAGAGGAAAGTTTACTCTCCGCTGTCCGGGAAGGCAAGTCCGGCACGGTTCATATCCCATGCGCCGCCTTCACGCCGTCCGCAGGATTATTCATGAAAATTCCCCCGGACTGTTCGCCGGAAGGAAAAAAACCGTGTTTCCCCTTCCGGGAGGAAAACACGGCAGGATATTCTTTTCTCCGTTAACTTCCGGGGTCATCATTCTTGTATGCAGCCAGGTATTTCCGTACTCCCTATTCATCTGAGTTTTTCTTCAATTCATTTAGAGAGAATTATGCGGAATAGTTTTATAATGAATACGTATGAACACGGAATCAGCAAAACTCCCACCAGCGTGGCCTCGCCCATGCCGAGAGCGGCCACCGTACCGAGGACGTTGCGCACCAACGTCCCGTAACCGGAAGGAGTATCAACGGTATGCAGCCCGAAAGCCAGGGAGGTCATCAGAATGAGCCGAAGACGCAGACGGGAGAGACCAGCGTGGCTTCCATCAGGCCTTTGCCGTGCTACATTTCCAGATTGGCGAATTCCACGATGAGGATGGCATTTTGTTCGCCGACCCCGCCAGCATCACCAGGCCAATCTGTGCGTAGAGTTCAGCTCCATCCACAGCAGGGAGATGGTATCGGTCGAGAACCCCAGCACAGAAAACCGGCAGAAGGTGGAGATGAGGGAGACGGGAACGCAATCAGTGAAATAAGCGTGGCGCTCCAGTTATGCAGGAAATGTACACGACGAGGGCCACCAGGATGACGGCTTTACTACAGGTGTGATTGGTTTTCTGCCCGGAAGGCACCGTTTCCCGGCATTCCATGAAAGAATACGAAGTCAGGGATTACAGAAAGCGTCGGATGCCATAAGAAGGCAGGGAGGAAGGCGGAAAACCATTTCCAAAGGAAAAATCTCCGAAAAGAATACCGCCTTATACCGGGACGGCCTACCTTTTTTCCAGCGCGAGTACGTGCAGCCGGGAGCCTTCCACCCTGAATTTGACTTCCCAACCGGAGAAGGAAAGGCCGTACATCCGTTCCGGGTCGTCCTGGTACTGCGGGCGCGGGTCAAGGGAGAGCGTATCTTCCAGCACCGCCAGTTCCTCCGGGGGAACGGAAGCGGCAAGCTCCGCCGGAATTTCCACTTCCAGCCGCTGAAAGGGCAAGGACGTGAATCCGCCGGAAGCCTCCGGGATGCAGTCCGCCTGCGGCACATAGGGCTTGATATCCAGAATGGGCGTCCCCTCTACCAGGTCCACCCCGGAGAGGTGCAGCACGGGACCATCCCGGGGGTGCATTTCCACCCTGTCCAGCCTGACGGCAGACAGCCCTATGGGATTGGGGCGGTACGGGGCGCGCGTGGCGAAGACCCCCATGCGCACATTGCCGCCCAGGCGGGGAGGCCGGACCGTCGGGCTCCAGCCTTCCCTCAGATTTTCACTGAATATCCAGAGCAGCCACAGATGGGAGAAACCGTCCAGTCCCCGCACGGATTCAGGGTTCCGGAACTGCGGCTCAAACACCAGCCGTGCGCGGGCGCCGGGCACCAGCCCGCTCTGGCGCGGAACGCCGAATTTTTCCGGATAACAGGTGCTGACGCTGGCGATGGGCTGCAAGGGAAGTTAATAGTTAATAATTAAAAGTTAATAGTTGATAGATGGTAAAAATTCTCCGTTTCCCCTTTAAAAGAGGTAGGTTTGCTCTCCGAAGATTACGGCGTCCACTTTTCCCTGGAGCGTTTTGCCCAGGAAGGGGGTGTTGCGGGCGCGACTGCGCAGCGTTTCGTCCGTGACGGGCGTCTCGCCTTCCGGATCAAATACCACCAGATTGGCAGGGGCTCCTTCCTCCAGGGAAACGGGGGAAAGGCCCATGAGCCTGCGGGGGGCGTCGCTGCAAGCGCGAACAACCGTTTCCCAGGACATCCTGCCGGTCTGCACCAGATACTGGTAGATGGCGGGCAGGAAGGTATCCAGGGAAATCATGCCCTGCGGGGCTACCACGAAATCCTGAAGCTTGGAGAACGGCGTGCAGGGGGTATGGTCGGAAACGATGCAGTCGATGGTGCCGTCATTCACAGCTTCAATCAGGGCGTCCACGTCCTTCCGGTCGCGCAGGGGCGGCAGGGTCTTATAGTTGGTGTCGTAACAGCCCACGTCTTCATGCGTGAATAGGAGATGATGCAGGGCCACTTCCGCGCTCAATCCGGTCGTTTCCGGCTTGCAGCGGCGCAGGATGTCCGCGCTTCCGGCGGTGGAGACGGTCTGCACGTGCAGGGAGTTGCCCGTGTCCACGGAGAGGCGGATGATCGTTTCCAGACCGATTTCCTCCGCGCAGGACGGGGAGCCCGCCAGCCCCAGGCGGTAGGAAGTGGTGCCGGGATGCATGGCGGCCCTGGCCGTCAGAGCCGGGACGTCCCCGCGCAGGGCAAAGGTGAGGTTCAGGTTGCTGGCGTACTGCATGGCGCGGTACAGCAGCAACATGTTGTCCGGTGCGCGGTCGCCGTCCGTGATAAAACGCACGCCTTTCGCCCGCAGGGAGTCGTAGGAGGCCTGCTCTTCACCGCCGTCCCCCTTGGTCAGGCAGCCGGAGGGAATGACGTCCACCAAAGCGTCCGTGCGACAGATTTCCATGAAGGTGGTGATCTGCGCGGCATTGTCCATCACGGGGGCGGTATCCGGCATGGCCATCAGTCCGGTCACGCCGCCGTGGAGGGCCGCCGCCGTTGCCGTGGCAATGCGTTCCTTGTCTTCCCGTCCGGGCTGGCACAGGTGGGCGTGAATGTCAAACAGGCCGGGAAGAACCAGTTTGCCGGCAGCGTCAATGACTGTTTCAGCAGAGTCTGCGGAAAGAGTTCCGGCAGGGGCCTTCCCGGAAATCACTCCGCCGGAAACCAGAATATCCGCCGGGCAAGAGCCGGACGCCATCCGGGCATTGCGAATAAGTACGGAAGTTTTCATGAAGGATCAATGTTGGGTTTGGGGAGTGAGATGGTACAGAATGGACATGCGGCAGGCGATTCCGTTTTCCACCTGGCGGTTGATCAGACAGCGCTCATAGTCCATTGCCAAGTCGCAGATTTCCACACCGCGGTTAACCGGGCCGGGATGCATGATGTACAGCCCTTCATCGGAGATGCGTTTCAGCCGCTCCTCCGTGACACCGTATATTTTGTTGTACTCGCGCGCGCTGGGGAAGAAGGGGGCGTCCTGCCGCTCTTTCTGAACCCGAAGCAGATAGATGACGTCCGGCTTCCAGGCAAAAGCCTCGTTGAAATCGGAAAAGCGGGGAATGCCGGAATATTCCGTGCGCGGCACCAGGGAGCCCGGTCCCAGGTAGGCCACTTCCATCCCCAGCCTTTTCATCAGGATGGAGGTGGAACGCGCCACGCGGGAATGCAGGATATCCCCGACGATCAGCACCCGCCTGCCCCGGACGTCTGGAAACATTTCCCGGATGGTGAAGGAGTCCAGCAAGGCCTGGGAGGGATGGGCATGCGCCCCGTCCCCGGCATTGATCACGCTGGCGTTCGTATGGCGGGCGATCACGTTCGGAAGGCCGCTGTTGTAGTGACGCACGATGACGTAATCCACCTTCATGGCCTGGAGCGTGGCGATCGTGTCCTGGACGGATTCCCCTTTCACCACGGAGGAGGTAGATACGGTGAAGTTGGTCACGTCCGCAGACAGGCGTTCCGCCGCCACCTCAAAGGAGGAACGGGTGCGGGTGCTGGGTTCATAAAAAAGCGTCAAAACGGACTTCCCTTTCAGGGCAGGCACCTTTTTGACGCTTTTGGTGAAGAGCTCTTTCATCGGTCCGGCCGAATCCAGCAGCGTATGGATTTCCTCGTCGGTCAACGAGGAGATGTTGAGTAGGTCCTTGCGGGGATTCATGAAAGTCAGGGAATGGGTTGAAACTGTCTATTTGCCGGAGATGACCACCCGGTCCACACCGTCGGCCTCCTTCATGCTGACGACGACCTTGGCTCCGGCGTGGTCCAGCACATGGCCCGTGTAGTCAGGCTGGATGGGGACTTCCCGGCCGCCGCGGTCAATCAGGCAGGCCAGTTCAATGCGTGCCGGACGCCCGTAGTCGAACAGGGCGTTCAGGGCCGCCCGAACGGTGCGGCCCGTGTACAGCACGTCGTCCACCAGCACCACCCTCATGTCGTCCGTGGAAAAGGGCAGGTTGGAGGAGCGGAGGGAGGGGCGGGCCTCCAGCTTGAAGATGTCATCCCGGTACAGGGAGATGTCAATGGCGCCGTACTGGGCGTCCACGCCCAGTTCCTTGACCTTGTCCACCAGCCGCCGGGCGATGATGTCCCCCTGGCTGAGGAGGCCGACAATGGCGAGCGGTTCCCCGGCGCAGCGGGCCACGATGCCGTGGGCCATCCGCTCCAGCGCGCGGGAAATTTCCTGCTCGTCCAACACGATTTCCTGTGACGGAGGAGGAGTCATCAGCCGGAATGGGAAAAAGTGGATACTTACAGGCCCGCCAGCTTCAGGATACGGTGGGCGGCCATGGCGGCGTTCACGGGGGTTTTCTTGTGCAGACCTACCGTTGTGCAGGGCACTCCGCCCGGACACTGGGCGATGGCCAGCAGGGCGTCAATGCCGTTCAGAGGGCCTCCGGGAACCGGTACGCCGATGACCGGCAGGGAGCAGCTCATGACCACTACTCCGGGAAGGGCGGCGGAAAGGCCGGCTACAGCCAGGATAACGGCCTTTTCCCCGCTGGCTTCCAGGTCCCCCAGGAATTTGATGAGTTCCGGAAGGTCGCGGTGGGCGGACAAAACCGTTTCTTCATAAGGGACCCCTTCCTGTGCGAAATATTCGCGGGCGGGTTCCATAAAGGGCTTATCATTCGGGCTGCCGTAGATGACGATTACTTTCATGGCTGTGCGTGCGGTTGTGAAACTTTCGGATTATGGCCCCAAGCCCCCTGCCCTGGCAAGACTTAACCTGAAAAAAACGGCTCCGCGGATGGAGATTCCATTCCGGCAGGGGATCATGATAGATCACGGGAATCAGGAGAAAGGATCGTCCTACTCCTCATCTTCATCTCCATATAATCCGAAAACATACCACAGCAGCGTATTATAACCGTTTTCCCCGTCATCCTCCCAGGGGTCCTCTCCGCCGAATCCATGTTTCCTCTCCCAATTCCCGGACCATTCCATCATTTCTTCAACGGAAGGCAGCGGAGGATTCCCGGTTTCAAGGCGCCCCCGGAGACCGGCCGTACGCCTGCTCCAGTCCTTTTTGTCAGGATTACCAATGTTCCGCGGATTCAAGGTGAGGAGCACGAAGTTCAACAAGGCGGGAGAAGACGCAAACCGCTGAAGATTGTATTTATCCATGTACGCCCTCATCTGAAATTTCAGCTTTTTCAGATCGTCCGCGGGCAGTTTCTTCAGAGGAACCTTTTCCCTGATGCTTGTAAACAGAATATCCCTCCATATCTCCTTGAAATCTTCCGGACACCTATCCAGGGCTTTGACCGGAAAAGAAGCCATTTCACGCCTCATGGCCTCAACGTCATGCTCAGCATCTTTCCGGCTCCATTTGAGAACCATGTGCTCCAGCATCAGTGCGATCATGAACCGCTGTATGGCTTCCCGATCCTTCATTTGCCGCCGGTCCAGATTGTCCGGAACATCCGGATTCATCTTCTCAGCCCCCCCTACATCCCGTCCCAGGACAGGACTGACAACGCAGCACCATGCCCATCCTGCCGCAAGAAACCATTTTACCAGCTTCATGGCTTATTTGACCTGACAAATATAAGGACAGATGTCCGCTTTTTACTCTTCCTCATCTTTCCACTCGTCTTCTTGATGCAACAATTCAGGAGAAACAGCCAATTTCCCGGAATAAATATCCTCTTTCAACTGATTCAGACGTTTTAGGTACTCTTTCGGCGATTCTCCCTCCTTTTTTACCGGACCATGGGTCTTCAGCCATTTGTCGGCGGCTTGATCCAAAACCTGGCAACCATATTTTTCCTCAACCCTTTTCATGGAGTCTTGCAGCTGCTGCACCATGTCCCTGCCTTCTTCCGTTTCCTCCCATGCGTTGTCATCCTTCAACCACATTTTAAATACTTTCCTGCTCTGCAACCATGCTTCACGAAAGTCCTGCGGGCAGTCGTCCAACGTTTTCTCAGGCCACAGTTCCATCATCGTCTGCAATAGGAGGCGCTCATCCAAGGCCTTCTGCTGCATGTCCAATTCCATTCCCGCAATCTCCAGGCATAATTTCCCTATGATCGCCTGCCTGGCTATAGCCAGGCGATCTTTCTCAAATTCCGGCGTTTTCCGGTACTCATCCACATCAGGCATATCCGGCGCCGCGATGTCCTGGCCATATCCTGTATCAAAACTGCAACAGCACGACACCACCGCCACGGGAATCCATTTCCATAAATTCATCACTGTTTTTATTTTAACATCCATCAAGAGAAATGCCAATCCGGGATTGCCCCCATTTTCCGCCGCCAATCCAATTCCCGGACCGTCACTATGTCCCCGCATTTTCTTTTTCCCCGCATGCTTCACGCCTTTCAAGCATCAGCCGTTTCCCGGGCAATCACTGTCCGACGACCGGAATCATGCACTCCGGTCCCGGCTTTTCTCCCGGCAAACCTTCTGGAATAACCCATTTCCCGGATTCAAGATCACTTTTTAATTGGTAGAGACGTTTCAGATATTCCTGAGGGCTTTCTCCTTCCCGGCGAGTTTCCTGACCGTCCAGCCAATCAATCAAAGGACGCATTAAAGGTTCCAGATCATACTGGTCACTAAACCGTTTCCTGGCCTCTTCCAGCCTGGAGAACATTTCCTTGCCTTCCGGAGTTCCCTCCCATGAAATATTATCACTCAGATTTTTTTCTATACCTTCAAGAACCTCCACATAAGATTGCCGAAAATCTGCGGGACATTGTGCCAGAATCGATTGAGGAATCAGGTCACACATTTTCCTGTACTTGATTTTCCCATCAGGCAGCCGCGGATGTTCCTTCCATTCCAGTGAAACGATCCTACAGCACAATTCAAGCAGCACATGATACCTCACGATGGCCATGCGCGATTTCCGGAACCCCTCCATCTCCCCATCCACATTGCCCATATCCGGTTCCATGATATCCCTGTTTCCCGCCGAACCCAACGGACAGGAGGCAGCCGTCCCTGCCAGCAAAACAAGTTTTATAACATTCATGGTCCCTACATGTTTCAAATATATCCTTAAAAATCAATAAAGAATCATTCTCATTCCAAATTTTTCCCTTTCCTGTTCCGTTATTTCCGGGAATGTGAATGTTTCCTGCTCCACCTGTCTTTTCAAAACCTTGAAGCGCTCCAGCAATTTCGCCTTGTCCTTCCTGAAAGGGTCTATCTCCCGGCGAAGGAATATGATGGGGTCAGCCAGGGCTTCCTCCAGCCTGTACTTGGACTTGACAGGCTGCATGATGGCACGGCATTTGCCCTGGTACCGGGAATATTCCCTGTGAAATTGCGGCTCCTCCATTTCCACTCCTTCAAATTGCCGCACAAAGTCACGGCCAGCTTCCATGCAGGCCTGAAATGCCTGCCGGTAATCGTCGGGACACGCTTCCAAAACCTTGCCGGAAACAGAGGCAAGCTTGAACTTCAGCAGACCAAACAATCTAGCTCCCGCTCCGGTTTTTTCGGTTTCCAGGAAAAAAATCTCCTGCATGAGCCGCTCCAGTATTTCCATCCTGGAAATGGCCAGAATCATTTTCCTCCTTTCCTCATCGGACAGGCCGTCCAGGTCAACATTCGGTTCACCGGAGACAACGACATCCTGAGCAACAGAGGCAGGCAGCCCCGGCAAGCCGAGGCTACACCACAACAATAAACGCAACATGGAAGCTAGGTTTCCAGACATGACATTCACCTGGTTCTATCTATTTTCGTCCCTTTCCGTTTCTACCGGTATAACAACCTTGCCAGATTCTATTTTTTCCTTCAAATCCTTATAATATTCCAACAGTTCCTTTTTATCGGGTTGCCCTTCTCCATTAAAGGGGAACAGCAATCGGGGAATGGATGTATTCAGGGCCTCATCTACCATGTATTTTCCCATCAACAGCTTCATGCTTTCCGCCATCATATACCGCAATTCGTCAGAAACCGATCCCGATTCCGCGAGTTCCTTCTCACAGGCATCTTTCCATTTTTCCATCGCCAGCCGGAAGTCTTCCGGGCATTCGGCAAGCGCCTTGCCTGGAATGGCGTTCAGCTCATGCTTCAGCCTGGTTTGCAAATCCACGGCATGGTCATCCTCCACCTCGGCCATCTGAATGTTTCTCTCCAGAAACATGAGCATAAAAAACCTGCATATGGCAGCCCGGTCCCTTTCCATATGCCTGCCCGCCTCAGTCTCCACATCCACATTCGGCATCTCCGGAGATGCCACGTCCTGAGCTACGGAAAGAGGAAAAACCGGCAATCCGGTGAAATGCCATAACAAACACGATGTCACAGCCCATTTTCCACGCATGTAATTCATTAATTTTTTAATTTTAAATCTCATCTTCTGCTTCGACTGGCGCCATAACGCTCCGTCCCTCTTCTATTCCCCTTTTCAACTCCCTGAAATAGTCCAGCATCTCCTTTTTGCCCCCGCCACATGGAGTCAACAGCCAAAGAACGGATGAATAGTCCCTGGCCTCCTTTTCCGTGATCAGCCATTGAAAGGATGACTGAACGGCTTCCTTCAGCAGGTACTTACTCAACAAGAGCCTCATTTCCTGTTCATTGTGGCAGTATAATTCGTCAGATACTTCCCCCGTTTCCCAGAGTTCCCTTTCACAATCCGCCTTCCACTTCCGAGCTGCCCGTCTGAAATACTCCGGGCATTCGGCAAGAACCTTCTCGGGAAAGGTTGCCAGTACATGTTTTAACTGCATTGACGCATCCGCGGCTTTTCCATCCTCCAATTCCGCAAAAAATATTTTTTGCTCCAGACACAGCAGAAAATAAAAATTCCAAATGCTCCCTTCCTCTTTTCTTGAGTTTCCGAGTTCCTCCCTACGCATATCCACATTCGGCATTTTCGAAAGAGCAATATCCTGGGACATGCAAGGCGGCGCAACCAGCAACGCGGGAAAAAGCCACCACCGGAACATTTTCATAAGGCTACAATACACGCCTCCCTGCCCGCGGGCAACAGGATTCCTCCCCCTCCTTCCGGTTTGCCTGAAGGCAGCTCCCCCCTGCGCCGCGTTTTAACAGGAAGATGCACCGATTCTGATGCCGTTTCCCGATTTGGGGCCCATGTTCATTCCTCCACTTTTTCCGGCATCACTATTTTCCCGGATTCCACCCCGGCTTTCAAGTGCCGGAATGCCTGGATGACGGATTCCAGCTTTCCGTCACTTTCGGAGCCTATCTGCCTCCCCATCCAGTTCATGATCTGCTGGTCCAGGTCTTCCATGCCGTATGCGGCCAGAAAAGCTACTATTTCAGGTTCTTCCGGATCAAATGGTTCCGGCTTCATCTGCTTTTTGCCCGCCAGCATGTCCTTCACTCCCTGTATTTTGTCGTTCATCAGCTTCTGGAGTTTTTCAGGGCACAATTTCAGTTCCTTTTCCGGGAAAACCTTCAGCATGAGCGGATAGATGTCCTCTTCCTTCCCGATTCTCCCCTGATTTTCCATCACGGGAATAATGGCGGACAGATAGAAGAGCACGAAGAATTTGCGTATGGCCGCCCGTTCACCCTCCATTTTTCTTCCTTCCTGCGTTTCCAAATCCACGTTAGGCATCGCCAGAGCCGCCACATCCTGAGACATGCAGGGCAACGACGCCAGCACACAGCACAATAGCAGGGGAGTTGGGAATGTCTTCATGATTCATACTTGGACACCGTAACGATCCAATCGTTCGGAAACCTGCCACCTTACCTTTTTCTTTTTTATTTTACGTTTCTAAAGATCCGTCTCCGGGATTTTTTTAAAAAGAACCATCTTCCGGCAAGCTGCCTTCGAAGAGGTTTTTCCCCATGGCATCCCGTATTTCCGGAAGGACCGAATGCCATCCGCAGGCCGTTGCGGGAAAGCAGATACGGAACACGCCGCAGAAGATGTTCATTACACCAGGATTAGAATAGAAAACATGCTTTTTCCGCATCCCCCGGCCATACTTTCCTCAGGAATAATTCAGGCCTGCATCTGCTCTGCCAGGGCTTCCGCACAACGGCGGCCGTCCAGAGCGGCGGAGACGATGCCTCCGGCATAGCCGGCGCCTTCCCCGCACGGATACAGCCCTTCCAGTCCGGGATGTTCCAGCGTACGTTCATCACGGGGGATGCGCACGGGAGAACTGGTACGTGTTTCACAGCCTATCAGCTGGGCCGATTCTCCGGCAAATCCGCGCCATTTATGATCAAACATCCTCATCCCTTCCCTCATGCGCCAGACGATTTCCGCCGGGAGCAGTTCATGAAGGGGATGAGGTACAATGCCCGGGTGGTAGCTGGTTGGAAGAAGGGAGGAGGACACGCGCCCTTTCAGAAAATCAGGCACTTTCTGGGCGGGAGCCTTCTGCATGCCTCCTCCGGCGCGGCAGGCGGCCGTCTCCAGGGCTTTCTGGTAGGCCACGCCCGCCAGCACGCCGTGCTTTCTGCGGAAGGACTCCGTATCTTCCGGATGCACGCTCACGACAAATCCGGAGTTGGCAAAGGGAGAGTCCCGCCGGGCCAGGGACATGCCGTTGACCACCACTTCATCATTTTCCGTGGCAGCCGGAACGATGAATCCTCCGGGGCACATGCAAAAGGAGTGGACTCCCCGGTCCCGAATGGTGGCGGTGACGGAGTAGCGCGCCGCCGGGAGCTGGTCCGGCCGCTTTTGGCCCGGGTTCAAATGGTACTGCCTGGCATCCACAAATGCCTGCGGATGCTCAATGCGTACGCCCACGGCAAAGGGTTTCTGCTCCAGGACAAGCCCGTCCGCCAGAAGCATGCGGTACACGTCGCGGGCACTGTGCCCGGTAGCCAGCAGAACGGCGTTTGCTTCAAATTCCCGGCCGTCCGCACAAGCGACTCCGCGCACGCGGCGGCCGTCCGCGGAACGGAGCAAATGCTCCACCCTGGCGTTGAAGTGGATTTCCCCGCCCGCCTTGAGAATGGATTCCCGGATGGCCTTGACGACATTGGGCAGCAGGTTGGAGCCTATGTGGGGATGGGCGTCCGTCAGGATTTCCCGCGGAGCGCCATGAGCTACAAATGTCTCATAAACATCCCGCACGGGACCGCGCTTGGTGGCACGGGTAAACAGCTTGCCGTCGGAGAACGTGCCCGCGCCCCCTTCTCCGAAGCAGTAGTTGGAATCCTCAATCACCCGGCCCTGCCTCATGATGGGCGCCAGGTCAAACCGGCGGGAGGAGACATCCTTCCCCCGCTCCAGCACCACGGGTTTGACGCCCAGTTCCAGACAGCGCAGGGCGGCAAACATTCCGGCGGGCCCAAATCCCACGATCAGAGCTGCCGGAACGCCGGACCTGACGGGAGGATAATCCCGAGAAGGCACATGTTCCGGCGGCAGCGGCCCATCCACGCCTGCCAATAGCCGGAGCTGGAACAGAATTTTCTTCTGCCGGGAGTCAATGGATTCCTTAACTAAGCGGAGTTCCCGGATGCGCGAAGGAGAAATGCCGAGCCTGGCAGCCACGGCAGCGCGGCGCGCTTTTTCATCCCCCGCCTTTTCCATCGGCAGGATCACATCCACCATGACACCGCCTTCCCCGCTCATGGGACCTCCTTCCGCGGTTTGGGCTGCTGCTGGGTGATGCAGTGGATAGCACCTCCTTCCAAAACCAGCTTGCGGGCATCCAGGCCCACCACCTGTTTTCCGCTGAAGCATTCCCTCAGGATGCCCAGCGCACGGTCGTCATTCCGGGGCTGGTTGAATACGGGCACCACTACGGCATCATTGACGATGAGGAAATTGGCATAACTGGCAGGCAGCTGTTCCAGCCGCCAATCCTCCATCCTGAGCGGATCCGGCATGGGGAGGGGAACGATTTCCACCCGGCTGCCGTCCAAGCATCTCAGGTCCTGCAAACGTTCGTTATTTTCTGCCAGAGCGCGGTAATGGGGGGAGGACGAGTCCGGCTCCACGATGGATACCGCCGCATCCCGTGCGACGAAACGCACCATGTCGTCAATATGGCCGTCCGTATCGTCCCCTTCAATGCCGGAGCCCAGCCAGAATATCGTGTGCACACCCAGCATGCGCCGCAGTTCCGCCTCAATCTCCGCACGGCTCCAGTCCGGATTGCGGTTGGGATTCAACAGGACGGCTTCCGTGGTGACCAGCAGGCCGTCTCCATTCCCTTCAATGGCTCCCCCTTCCAGAATCATCCGGGAACTGCGCACGGGCAGCCCCAGGGAAGAGCCGATCAGGGAGGGAATGCCATCGTCCAGATCCCAGGGAGCGAATTTGCCGCCCCACGCATTGAACTGCCAGTCGGCCAGCATCAGGGAACCGTCGCTCACGTCCTGCACAAAGACGGGACCGTGGTCGCGGCACCAGACGTCGTTGGCAGGGTGGTTGAAGAGGCGGAAGTGTTCCTCTTCCACTCCGGCCTCCTGCAAGACCTGCCTGATGACTGGATGCAGGGCCTCCGCCGCATTCACGCGCACCTGGGCGTGCGGAGCAATGGAGGCGGCCACAAGTCCGTATATCCGCTGCAATTCGTCCAGGCCGCCCTGCCAGAGGTCCCGGCGGTGGGGCCAGGACAGCCAGACGGCCTCCTGCGGCTCCCATTCGGCGGGCCAGCGTACATCCGGTTCCTTGGTCACGGCGTTTGTCATGTCAGTTGGACTGTTCCTGAAATTCGTAAGGTTCTTCAAACGCCCTGCGGAAACTCATGAATCCCTTGAAGTCGTCCAGGGAATCTTCCGGCTGTTTGGAAAAGACATCCTCTTCAATCAATAAAAAGACCATTTCCCCTACATGGCCGCCGTTCCGTATTCCCCATTCCTTAAGCACGGTAGAGGCCATGGGGCCGAACTTGCTCAGGGCGTAGTCCCGGAATCCCTCCAGCAGTTCCTGTCCGCTGACGTGGCGCTGCGCGCCGTTTTCCTGTTCTTCTATACGCTGCATGGTGAAGTCCAAGGCTTCCTTCAGAAAGAAATACGCCCTTTCCGCAAAACGCGGATCTTTCTGCACAATGCGGCTCACGGCCTCTTCAAAGGTGGGGATGGTCATAACGGCTCCGCTCCACCCTATACGGCCACCATGGAAAATCAAGATTTTTGCCGATGGAACCGTCCTTGCAGCTCTATGGGGAATCCCGGAGAATTCCGGCAAAAATCCGCGTGAAAGAGAAGCGCATGAATCCTTCCTCCCGCAGCCGTCAAGAACAGCTTTCAACAAAAGAAGAAATGAAGACGGTGGAAAGCGACAACCAACTCCATGACACGCAGCAAAGAAAAACAGCAGATAGCAATAACCAGGACCTCATATTCCCGGTTTCTTAAAACGGTTCCATTTGACGATCCTTATGGAGGATGCCGCCAAAAGCACCATGAAGCAGGAAGGAAACCTTGCCAGCCGCCGAACAGTCTGCTAATAGTGAATAGCTTTATGTTCCGTTTTTCCATAGTACTGCTGGCTACGGCGCTGTGCGCATCCTGCGTATCGCACCGTCCCATTCAGGACAGCAGTTCACCGCCCATCGACGCAGCCAACCCGCTGGACGGCACCCCCGTAGCCCTTGCATGGAGTTCCTCAACCCAGTTAATGATGGGGGTGGATACGGGAGCGGTCCAGACTTCCCTTCTTTTTTCACCGGCGGTGGAATCCATCGGTGCGCGCCTGCGCGGCCGTGGAGCCATGCGGACGGCCAATGTTCCCATTTCCCTGAAGCAGGACGGAGAGCCCATGTCCAGAAAACAGGACGTGGTGATGGTGGACCAGGCTCCCTACGACGGACTGCTGGGATGGGAATGCATCAGGAAGTATGTCTGGAACATCAATTACCCCAAACGGTCCCACCGCTTTTTCAATAAACTGCCTTCCAGAATACGGTCCTGGCACAAGCTGGCCCTGGTTCCGGGGTCCGATTATCCGCAAATCGCAGACAAGCACGGACGCCGCATCATCCTGGATACGGGAGCACCCCACGCCGTCTATATTTCCAAGAAACGCTGGAACGCCATCAAGCTGGCCTATCCTGATGCTTTCGTGAGCGTTTATTCCGGCTACAGTCCGGCGGCAGGCGGCTTTTACGCCCACGAGTGCATGCATGTGAGTTCCTTCCAGCTTGGCCCGCTGGAGTTGAAGAATATCCTTTTATGCGAGAGTTTTGCCAATCCGGAAGTAATGGGCATCCCGGACGACATTGACATCATCCTGGGCTATGGAGCCCTGATTTCCCGCCAGTTCTGGCTGGACGGGCCGGGATGCGCCCTCTATTTCAGCTCCACCAGCTACCCCATGCCGGGACCTTCCTCCTTCAACCTGATGGGGGGAACTTTTATCCAGGACCGCAACGGGAACGGTCCCATGAAGGCTTTTGTGGCCGAATGGTCCCCGGCCTGGAACGCAGGCCTGAGAACGGGCGACGTTCTGGTTTCCATCAATGGCCGAAAGAATCCCTACCCCGACCTCGTAGAGTACGTCACGACCCAGCGAGGGGCGCAGGCCACCGTCATCGTACAGCGCAGGAACAAGCTGGTGCTTATCCACTGGGAAGTACCGGCCGCCCCACCCGCCGGGGATTATCATCCCACTCCCCAGGCGATTACCGAGCAGGAATTCGAGTCCCACGTCAAACAGCAGGAAGAAAAAGAACAAGAACAATCCAGGCAGCCGGCCCCCCAGCATACGCCCCCCGTACCACCAGTAAATCCGTCCGAATCTCCTCCGTCGGGAGACGGGAAAACCGGTGATTCCTCCACGGCATAACATGGCACGCCCTTCAGCCCTTCTCTCTACACGCGGCATGAACAAGCAACATCAGAATTCCACCCATCTCCCACCCGCCGGCACTATTCCTTCCTCCTTCCAGAAAAGGATTTGCTGGTATGCCCTGACGGGCGTCTCCTTTCTGGTGATGCTGAGCATCGCCGCCTTCGTCATTTTTGAGGTGGTGAACGTGCTGGGCTTTCTGGAGCCCGTTCTTCTTCCCATCCTGATCGCGGCCGTCATCGCCTATCTGCTGGAACCCATCGTCTCCTGGCTGGTACGCCGCAGGTTTTCCCGGCCCTGGGCCGTCATTACGGTCATGGGAGCGGCGCTTGCCGTCGTGGTGGGATTCGGGGCCACCATCCTGCCGCCGCTTATCCGGCAGACGGACGAATTGATCGACAACCGGATGGAACTCTGGAACAAAACTTCCGAACTGATTGATTCCACTATTGAAATACCCTTCATCGCCCGCACCATAGACAGTGTTTACAAAACCAGCCTCAGAGAGTTGAATACCGGCAATTACGCGGAAGCGGAAGAACAGGAGCTGAGGAACGCCCAGACGGCCCGCGAAAAACTGGGGGCCTACATGACCATCAATTCCTCCTTCTACCAGGAAAAACTGATGACCTGGCTCACGTCCGGCGGACGCGCTCTGTACAGTTCCATAGGAATCATGGTGAGTATTCTGATCACACCCATTTTTGCCTTTTATTTCCTTCTGGAAGCTGATAAAATTAAAGAAAAGTGGCCCAGTATCCTTCCCCTGAAAGCCTCCAAATTCCGGAAGGACGTGGTGGACACGATGGAGGAGATCAACGGCTACCTGATCTCCTTCTTCCGCGGTCAGATGCTTGTGAGCATCATTGAAGGCATCCTGATCGCCATCTGCCTGAAACTGGTCGGACTGCCGTATGCCGTCACCATCGGCGCGGCGGTCTGCGTGCTGGGCATCATCCCGTATCTGGGCATCATCAGCGCCTTTATTCCTGCGGTGCTGCTGGCCTGGTTCACGTGGGGGGATTTTCAGCATATCCTGATCGTTTCCGGCATTTTCCTGGCCGTCAACCAGTTTGACGGATGGGTTATCCAGCCGAAAATCGTGGGGGATTCCGTGGAACTCCATCCACTTACCGTCATGTTTTCCGTGCTGATCTGGACGCTTATTCTCGGCGGCCTGATCGGCGCCCTGCTGGCGGTACCCCTCACGGCAGCCATCAAGGTTCTCTACAAGCGGTACATCTGGCAGAATTCCAGCATGCGCCCCATGACGGAACCTCCTCCCAATTCACCTCCCACGGAAGAATCTCCCGCATTATCCCAATAACACACACAACAACAAACCATGTATAAACCTGCAATACACCTCATGCTGGCCCTGGCTGCGGCAACCGCCTGCACAGCCGTAGCCGCGCCCAAGATCAAACCGCCCAAAGCCATCGTCATGATTTATGCTGACGACCTCGGCTATGGAGACATAGGCTGTTACGGGGCCAAGGGAATTCCCACCCCTTCCATAGACAAGCTTGCCAAGCAGGGCGTCCGCTTTACGGATGCCTATTCCACCACCTCCGTCTGCACCCCTTCCCGGTACGCCCTGTTTACGGGAGAATACCCCTGGCGCAAGGAAGGCACGGGCATTCTGCCGGGAGACGCCGCCCTGATTATCGATACCAAGAAGCCTACCCTGCCGAAAATGCTCAAATCCCACGGCTACAAGACCTATATGGTCGGCAAATGGCACCTGGGGCTGGGCGAGAAGGGAAAGAAGATTGACTGGAACAAGGAAATCGCTCCCGGCCCGAACCAGATCGGATTTGACGAGAGCTTCATCTTTGCGGCCACGGGGGACCGCGTTCCCTGCGTCATCCTGGAAGACGGAAAGGTGCGCAACCTGGACCCGAACGATCCCATTGAGGTGTCCTACAAGCACAATTTCCCGGGGCTTCCCAACGGCAAGGACAACAAGGACCAGCTCAAGCTCATGTGGAGCCATGGCCACAACCAGGCCATCATCAACGGCATCGGCCGCATCGGTTTCATGAAGGGCGGCAAGAGCGCCCTTTGGAAGGATGAGGAAAATGCGCAAGTGATCACGGACAAGGCCGTGGAATACATCAACAAAAGCGCCAAGGCCAAGGAGCCGTTTTTCCTCATGTTCGCCACGCATGATATTCACGTGCCCCGCTGCCCCGGAAAAGAGTTTGAGGGCAAGAGCCAGCACGGCGTCCGCGGCGACGTGACCGTGGAACTGGATTACTGCGTGCGCCGCATCACGGAAGCCCTGCAGAAAGCCGGACTGGAAAAAGACACCCTGTTGATTTTCTCCAGCGACAACGGTCCCGTTCTCGATGACGGCTACAGGGATTTCGCCGTCCGGGACAATGCCACCCATTCTCCCGCCGGCCCCTTCCGCGCGGGCAAGTACAGCATCCTGGAAGGCGGCTCCCGCATTCCGTTCATCGTCAAATGGCCCGCCGTCGTCAAACCCGGCATGACCAGCAAGGCGCTGTTCAACCAGATGGATCTTGGCGCCTCCCTGGAGCAGCTTCTGGACCCCGGCAAGGCTAATTCCTTCCGCGACTCTGAAAACGTGATGCCCGCCATGCTCGGCAAATCCGCCAAAGGCCGGGATTACCACGTGATCAACAGCACGGGCAAGGCTCTGGCCATCCGCCACGGCAAATGGAAGTTCATCCCCGCGGGAGTCGCCATCCGTGACGGCATCAACGGAGGGAGCGCCAAAATGAGCAAGTCCCCCGAAGGAGGCAGCCTGTTCGATCTGGAAAAAGATCCCAAGGAACTCAACAACGTGGCGTCCCAGCACCAGGACATCTGCGAACAGTTGAAGGCCAAACTCCAAGAAATCCGCCAAAGACCGGAAACCAAGGCTGACCTGGTGGACCTGCTGCCCCTGGACGATTAAACCCTATTCCGGCTGAATCATGAAAGAATCCGCTACATGCGCCCTGTGCGGCTACGGATATGCCTACCCGGCCGATCTGGACGTAAAAACCGGCATGCACTGCGCCGCATGCGGAGCATTGATTTACGTCAAAACGGGGCTTCCCTTCGGGGAAGCCCCCACTTCCGGTTCCCTGCCGGGGCCGGAATCTCCGGCAAAAAAGACGGCCCCGCTGCCTCCCGTCAAAAGGAAAAATATTCCGGCCGTTTCCGAACGGCATCCGGACACACGAAGACTTGTTGAAGAGATTCTCAAGCAGCTTCCTGCCGAAAAAACGAACAGAACCGTTCCGGCCGCATCCTGGCTGGCGTGGCTGCTGTCCCTGGCCTGCCTGACTCTTGCCTCCATATTCCCTTCCTACGGGAATGATTCCACGGACCCTCTGTACATGCTTCAATGGCTGCCCAGCATCATTTTCTGCTGTACGGCCGCCATCCTCTTCATCCAGGGCCTGGCTGCCGCCACACGCCGCTGATTCCTGCGGCACTGCCTGCCGCCGTCTCTTCTCCGGCCCCGTTCCGGATTTTATGCTTGCCTGTCAACTTAGCAGGCTCTAAGTTACCCCCGTAATTTATGGAAGGGGAGGAAGACGTCCGGGACAACATGTGGAGAGCAAGACTGGACGCCATACTGATGCACAAGGTGTGGGGATCGCTCATTTTCCTGGGCCTGGTTTATCTCATTTTCTTTTTGAGCTTTGCCATCGGCGACCCTCTTGTCAGACTGATCCAGACGGGAACGCAAATGTTCAGCATCTGGGCATGCCGCCTGCTGGAGCCGTGGCCCGGCTTGCAGTCTCTTCTGGGAGAGGGCGTGGTAGGCGGTGTAGGCGGCGTTCTGGCCTTCCTGCCCAATGTGGTCCTTCTCTTCGGAGCGATCACGGTGCTGGAAAACAGCGGCTACATGATGAGGGTCTCGCGCCTCATGAGCCGCATCATGAAAATCATGGGGCTGAACGGCAACAGTTTTGCCCCCCTTTTACTGGGATTCGGCTGTTCAGTGCCCGCCATTCTTTCCACCAGGAGGATTGAGGGGCGCAATGACCGCCTTGTCACCATCGCCATACTTCCCATGATGAGCTGCGCGGGACGGCTTCCCATCTACATGATGTTCGTTTCCGCCCTGTTTCCTTCCCATCTCCAAGCCACCGTTCTGTTTGGAATTTACGCCGCCGGCATCCTGCTGGCGCTTTTATGCGCCCGGCTGCTGAAAAACACCTTTTTCAAGACCGTGCAGCGGGACGCGCCCCATCGCCTGAAACGGCTGCGCATTCCTTCCCTGCGGAAAGTAGGGCTGCTCATGTGGTCGCGCGCCTTCATGTATGTGAGAAAAGCGGGCACCTTTATCCTCGGAGCTTCCATCATCCTGTGGTTCCTCAATACTTACCCCAGGCCGGAAGAAGGAACCGCGGAGAACGCGGCCGCGGCCATGGAGCATTCCTACGCCGGACAAATAGGTCACTGGATGGAACCCGTCACCAGGGTAGCGGGATTTGACTGGAAGGTGAATTCCGCGCTTTTGGGAGCCTTCGCGGCCAAGGAGATTTTCGTCACGCAAATGGGGATTCTCTACGCCGTGCAGGACGGGGATTCCGGTCCGGAAGCCCAGCAAACCCTGAACACCCGGCTAAAAGCCAGTTATACTCCGTTGCAGGGTATCAGCATCATGATTTTCTGCCTGATCGCCCTGCCTTGCATAGGAACAGTGACCGTCGCCAAGCGCGAAGCCGGCACCTGGTGGTTTGCCCTGGCGCAATTCGCAGGTCTTACTGTGATGGGCTTTGTGACGGCTACCGTCGTCTATCAGGTAGGATTGCTTCTGTAAGCTCCGGTATTTCCGTAAAATATCTTCCGCCTTCTTCCGCGGAACATCTGGTTTTCCAGTGCTGTCCACCACAAACCACAGCAGAATTCACCATCCCGGACGAACAGGAAAAACGCCCGCTGCCCAGGCTTTACTTCCGGATTTCAGGACGCCTCGGATGGAAGAAAGACGGTAATGGCTCCACGACGGCCAAGTTTCATGCAGGTTTTCCGGGAATAATTCACAGAAAAAAGAGAACCGGAAGGATTCCTCCTTCCGGTTCCCCTGGCCAGTCTGAAACTGGATTTACATTGTCTTGATGACGGAAGACTCGTCATCGTCGTCCTTCGCCTTTCCGGCGCGCTTGACGGGAGCAGGCGTCTTCTTGATCTTTTCCAGAGCCTTTTCCACATCTGCAATGACATTATCCTCACCGGCCTTTTCATTGGCCAAATCATTAGCCGCGTTATTCTTGGCTTCATAATCAGCCTTCGCCGCCGCATCGTCGGGACTGTTCTTGTATTTGGCTTCCGCCTTCATCAGGGCTTCTTCCGCAGCGCGCAGCCGGGAATCCAGCTTATTGCTGTTTTCTTCCGCCGCCTGCTTGATGCGTCCAAGCAGGCGGATGACATAGGGCCTGTTGCTCAGCCTCTTGAACGCGGAAACCAGGAAACGGCGTCGGTCGCTCGTCTTGGCGTCCGCAATCAGGGGTTCAAACAGCTTGATGGTGGCGTTGTCGTCGCGGTCGCGGTCCACGGAAAGCACACGGAGAATGGAGTCATGGGCCTGGGAGCGCACGCGGGAGTGTAGGGATTCATCCTTCCATGCCCGGAACAGATAGGGAACGGCATCGTCCGTATTCCAGTCCCCCCATGCCGTGACAATGACCAGGGCTTTCTTGGGGTCTTCCTTGTAGCTCTTTTCCATCATGTCCAGCACCTTGGGATCTCCGGTACGGGCAAGAAGCCGGTAAAGTATCTTGAGATTTTCCTCCGGCATGCCCTGCTGGTATTGCAGCAGCTTGGAGGAAAGCCCGACACGCTTGGCTTCCGGAGCCTCGTCAATGAGATAGCGGGCCGTGCGGAATGCGGAAGAAACCAAGTCTGAAGAAACGTTTTTCTGCTGCAGAATTTTCATGACGTCATCCAGGTCGTCCAGCTTCATGGAGAAGCGCATGTACTGGAGCACCACGGCCTGCTTGTCCTGCACCTTTTTGTTTTTGCTGTCGCT
>OJOI01000493.1_pt1 | contig 26266 bp, 25 predicted proteins | sample 1598061 | NCBI WGS metagenome assembly OJOI01 (sample SAMN01915224, study PRJEB22387) | human gut metagenome | isolation source: stool | host: Homo sapiens | place: USA
GGAGCTGGGTGCGTACCTCGCCGGCGGGTATCTCACGGTCGGGGAGGAATATCGCGCCGTTCTCCGCGAACGCCATAGCCGGGCGCTCGCAGCCTATGGTTATCAGCCTGGACTTCCGGTAGCCGGAGCTGCTGCAGTTCGGGGCGTTGCTGCATTCCGCGTTGGTGCAGATGTCGTCCGGTATCAGGTCTACGTTGAGTATCGAAACGTCGCCTGCCTGCTGGAATTTATAGATGTTCCGCTTGGCTTCGGCGTACGCCTCGAGGCTCACGTAGTGGTCGAGATGTTCCGGGAAGATGTTCAGCAGCACGGCTATCTCCGGGGAGTGATGCACGAACTCGAGCTGATGGCAGCTCATCTCGCAGACCGCAACGGTGTCCGGGGTCATTTCCTCGAAGCGCTCCAGCGGCGGAACTCCGATGTTGCCTATCAGCATGGTTTTGAACCCGCAGGCGCTGAGGAAGTGATAGGTCAGCGAGGAGGTCGTGGACTTCCCCTTTGTGCCGGTTATGCCGATGATTTTACACGGGCGCAGCCGGAGCAGCACCTCGGTCTGGGTGAGTATCCGGGATTTTTCCTCGTCGGTCAGCTTATCCTTGATGATGACGCCTGGGCTTTGCAGGAGCAGGTCGTAGCCCTTTGCACGGTCGAGGCAGTCCTCGCCGTATATCCCGGTGACTCCCGGTATGTCCTGCGGCTTCATGTCCGCGACTGCTATCTCAGAACAGCAGCCGAGCCTGTTCAGCAGCGAGAGCCACACTCTGCCTTCCCTGCCGTAGCCCAGTATGGCGCAGCGTTTTCCTTCAAAAAGGGGGCGTAATTCATTGATGTTCATTGCATTTCTCCGAGCAGATATTTGAACTCCTCCGGCACGAAATTGTCCCGGTCGAAGTAGTTTTCAAGGGATACCGGCGCGTATTCCGGGAACAGACTGCGCCAGCGCTTCAGCAGTGCGGGCGGATCTGACTTCCGGCGCTCCCACGCCATTTCGAGCGAGAGCCGCACCTCGTCCTTGGTGCCGACGCATTCGAAGGGCTTATCCTCGCCGTCCAGCGCCAGACCGTCCAGCATATCGGAAAGCTCCTGCTTTTCGAGCATGTTGCAGCCGAAAATCCCGGTCAGCACATCGTCGTCGAGGAACGCCGCCAGCAGGATATAGACGTACAGGCACTTTGCGCAGTTACAGCACCAGGAGTTTGTTTTGCTGCCAAGGTTGCAGCTCTGAAAGATTCCGAAATACTGCGGGTACTTCACGAATTCCCGGGCTATCTGCCACTCGCTCCAGGGGCGGAGCAGGCTGAAATATTCCGGGCAGCGGGAATCCCCGCCGAACCACTTTTCGCAGTACTCCCGGAAGTCCCGCTCGAACTCGGTGGACTTGCTGTACTGGTGGTTTATCTGTGTGCCATCGACGTAGGATTCGTTCGCGCTGCTCTCGTTGGAGAGCGCGATGTACTTCAGCCCGTGAACGCAGGCGCAAAGCTCCGCGGAGAACGCCACCACAGCGGAAAACGGCGTGTGTCCGTTGAGATAACCCATTTTGTTCAGCTCCAGGAGCTGTTTGTCGATGGCGCGCTTCGGAGCGATAACGCGGCTTTCCGGAATTCCCGCCGCTTCCGCGCAGCCGAGGGTCGCGCCCCGGGGATTGATGATATATGCGGATATGTCCACTCCGGCTTTCCGCAGTAATTCCAGCGTGACGACGCTGTCCTTGCCGCCGCCGATGGGAACCATGAAGCCGGAAAGTCCGTTCGTCCGTGTGGGAAGCTCCGAAGGCTCCGGCGCGTTTATCGTCATGAAGCTGTCGAAGCCGGGAGTTATTCCATTGCGGTAGAAGAACTCCCCAAGCCCGTTGAAGTACAGCTTTTTCCACCAGAGCTTCTGTTCTTCGGAAAGCCCGCCGCAGCGTATCTCCACCACTGGAGGGCAGGCGCACTTCCAGTAGGAAACGAGTTCCGCCATTCCCAGGGAGAACGCGATACGGTCTGCAAGCTCACGGTCGAAGGTCAGTCCGCTGAATTTCTCGGGAAAAGTCCACCCGGGGTAAAAGTGGTATTCGTCAATTGAAAAGTGGAACCGGAGCAGCGTGGAGCCGTCCTGCTCCGTGAATTCATAGCTGTGGTAAATAAAGCTGCCGTGCTTCCGGCGAAGCTCGTCGTAAAGGCTCATGTGTCCTCCGTTATGCGTGATGATTACGCAGGTCGTATTTCTTCACGAATGCGTCTATGCTGTCGTCGCTTTTCCTGTCGAAGCCTTCGCTGCATGGTATCAGCGACCAGTACTCTGTAATGCTGGCGGATTCGCCGTTTTTCATGGTCTTAAGCTCGCCGAGGCTCTCGCATTCGAGGAAGATCCCGTTCGTGAAGGTCTCGAAGTTGCAGCCGTAGTCCGGGTAATTCCCGTCGATATTCATGCGGAAATTCTTGAGGAAAATCTGCCCGTGGTTGACCACAGCCGCCCAGCCGTCCTCGTTGTTTATGCCTATTTTAAATTTTTCCGGCGCTCCCTTTACCTGCTGAAGCGTGCCATATCTGTTCGACAGGAAAAACCGGTCGTCGCTGATATCCGAGTAGCTCCAGAAAACGTTCCTGCGGTTAGAAAGCAGCCCGTTGTCAGCCTGGCTCTGTGGGAATATCTCCACGCCGCCCGCCGCGCATACGGTGAGCGCCCAGGGCGCCAGTGTGACTATCGCGCCGGAAACGTTCCTTATCTCGTGGAAAAGCTCTACTTCCGAGCCTTCGTCCGCGAGTCTGTATATCAGCCTGTGCTGCTGACCGGTGCGGGTCGCCGGAGGAATCAGCGTTATTTCGCCGCCGGAAACTGTATATTCCACCGGCTCGTTATCCGGGACGTAGCTGTGCGGGTAGCTTTCAGGGCTGCTCCAGAGCCTGTGGCCGCCGTATATGTACCAGGTCCTGCCCTCGCCGAAATAATCGCGGAGTTCCTGCGAATCGTCCTTGAATTCCCGGCCTGCGTCCTCAAGCAGCATGTTTTCGTGACCGTTCAGGCAGTAGGAAATAATGCGCGGACCGACCTCCACGGTGATTATAATGCTTGCCGTGCCGTTGTCGAGCTTAACACATCTGCCGAAGTTCTTGTAGTTAAGTTCAGTCGCTGTTACCATTTTATGCACACTCCCTTTTTTTAAATTCGGAATTCGGAATTCGGAATGAGGAATTTATGTGCGCCGCTACCGCGGCGGTATTCCAATTGTATCAAATTTTGATATGTCCCGCGAAGCGGGACTCCGAAATTCCGAATTCCGAATTCATAATTCCGAATTTAACTTAGTATCGTTGGCTTGGCTGTGAAGTCGGAGCCGCAGGGGAGCGGCTTTTCCAGGGCAAGCGCCCATACGTCCCTGCAGCGCGCCTGGAACGCTCCGAGCCTGTGAGCTTCGAAGGACGCGTCCATCAGCGCCCGCAGTGAGGTGTCCATCGGGACGGTGCAGCCGGAGTTCTTCGCAGCCGAGAGTATCTCCCTGCCGCGGGAGTTCATGCCGAGAATGCGGATATATCCGTCCGGCTCATGGAGCATTTTTTTGTCCACGCCGAGGAACGCGCACAGCACCGCCCGGCGTATCCGCGCGAGGGTGTAGCGCTTCGTTTTGGCGAGGAAGTACAGCTCGTCGAGGCTCCCCGCCCGGCGCACCGCCTTGAAGAGCCGTTCGCCAAGCCCCTGCGCCGCGTCGTACACGGCTTCGAAGTCCTCCGGCCGCATCATGCGGAGCTTCGCGAGTATCGCGGTCTCCAGACGGCGGATATCCGCAGCGGGGGAGTCTATAAGCGGAGCGTACGCGCTGTAGTCCTCTCCGGCGAGTATCTTTTTGCGTATCGCCGAGGCGCTGAGGAATTTTTCCTGCTCGCTGTCGCTGTCGTGGGCGGCGCCTTCGCGCCGGACAGTCACCGGCTCGATGCCGCTGCCAATGTCGTCGAGCGCCTTGATGTACTCCACGGCGAGGGTGTTGTTTGGCGAGGATATCACGTCGTATACGTCGTTGGTGTAGAATTTCTTCACCGCCTCCGCGAGGGCGGCGGGGTAGCTTTTCCCGCCGGACATCAGAAGCTGGAAGTAGTCGGAATGCACCGCGTACTCCACGGCTCCCGCGGCCTCGCGCAGGGCGGGAATGCTCCCGCATTCGCTGCCGAAGCTGAGCATATCGACGCAGCCGAGCGCGGAAATTATCCCCACCGCGCCCCTTGCGAAGCCCTCGGCGGCGCACAGGCTGTACTTCACGGGAAGCTCCAGCACGAGGTCGGCGCCGTTTTCGAGCGCGGTCTTTGCCCGGGCGAACTTATCTGTGACTGCGAGGTCGCCGCGCTGGGTGAAATCCCCGCTCATCACGGCGACGATGTGGGTCGCGCCGAGTGCGCGGGTCTGTTCGAGCTGGTGCCTGTGTCCGTAGTGGAACGGATTATATTCGCAGATAACTGCGGCTGTTTTCATAAAAGTGCCCCCTTTCCGGATCGTGGCTGTTCTTCTTAATATTTTACACCAAAACACGCTATAAATCAATAATTTTTCAAAAAAGACTTGATTTTTTCGCCGGAAAGTACTACAATATTACTGATGTATGAGCAAAATCTCTGTTATTCTCTGATTTTGTGATTTTTTATTTCACCTGAAAGGATTTATTAACATGAAGATTCTTGTAATCAATGCCGGCAGCTCCTCGCTGAAGTACCAGCTTATCAATATGGAGGACGAGAGCGTTATTGCAAAGGGTAACTGCGACCGTATCGGTATCGACGGCCATATCAAGCACACCACGTTCGACGGCAGGACAGTCGAGGCTGACTGCAAGTTCCCGACCCACACCGAGGCGTTCGAGAAGCTCGTTGAGGTACTCACCACCGGCGAGGGCAAGGTCATCGACAGCATGAGTGAGATCTCCGCCGTAGGCCACAGAATAGTACAGGGCGCTGAGGTCTTCAGCAAGACCACCCTCGTTACAGACGAAGTTATCCAGCAGATAGACGACCTCGCAGAGCTCGCACCGGTACATAACCACCCCCACGCGCTCGCCCTGAGAGCATGCAAGAAGGTAATTCCGGCTACGACTCCGCAGGTAGTCGTATTCGATACCGCGTTCCATTCCACCATGCCGGAGAAGGCGTTCATGTACGGCCTTCCCTACGAGTGCTACGAGAAGCTGCACGTAAGAAAGTACGGCTTCCACGGCACATCTCACAGATTTGTAAGCCAGGCTCTCGCTGACGCTATGGGCAAGGATATCAAGGATCTCAAGATCGTATCCTGCCACCTCGGCAACGGCTCCTCCATCACCGCCATCGAGGGCGGCAAGTCCATTGACACTTCCATGGGCTTCACTCCTCTGGACGGCGTTATCATGGGAACACGCTGCGGCAGCGTAGACCCCTCCGCTGTAACCTTCGTTGCAAATAAGCTGGGTCTTACTCCCAACGAGATGAGCGACTACATGAACAAGAAGTCCGGCTTCCTCGGAATTTCCGGTATCTCCAGCGATAACCGCGATATCACAAGCGCGGCGGAGCACGGCGACCACAAGGCTCAGCTCGCAGGCGAAATGCTCCGCTATGAGATCAAGAAGTTCATCGGCTCCTATGCTGCTGTCATGAACGGACTTGACGCTGTTATCTTCACCGGCGGTATCGGTGAGAACTCCGACGACGTACGCGCCGATGTATGCCACAACATGGAGTACCTCGGCATCAAACTCGACGATTCCGTTAACAACGGTCTGAGAGGCAAGCTGCAGAAGATCTCCGCTCCCGACAGCAAGGTCGAGGTCTGGGTCGTTCCCACCAACGAGGAGCTTCTTATCGCACGCGATACCCGCGACCTGGTAGGAAACCTTTGATTTTACGCTGATGTAAACGAAGTCCGCAGTCATTCGGCTGCGGATTTTCTGTATCGGGAGGTGGCGCCGTGAGGTCGTTCTACATTATACTTCTGGGGCTTTCCGGAGGGTACCTGCTGTTGCAGCTTGCGGTGCATCTGCTGTTTGGAAGGCCGCTTTTCCCGAACGCCGGGGAGCTTTTCGAGCACACTAAAAGCCGCGCGGAATGGCAGACGGTATTTCCGAAGAACCTGCTGCGGCTGATCGTGTTCGTATTCGTGACGTCGTTTATAGGGCTTCTGCTGGACTGCGCCGGGGCTGTGAGCTGGCTGGGGCTTCCGCTGGCGGCGGCTGGAGGGCTGGCGTTCAATTTTCTGCTGAGCACGGTGTTTTCGCCGATGTACCTGAAGCTCCACAAGCAGGGCGAGCCTTCCGAAAAGGAGCTTGAGAACATGGACGGGGTAGTGACCGAGGAGATATCCCCGGATATGTACGGCGAGATAAAAGTGACCCGCAGCGGGAAGCCCTATTATTTCCGGGCGGTCTCGGCGAACGGCAGGGAGCTTCCAGAGGGCACGGAGGTCATAGTTATCTACAGCGAGGACAGCGCGTGCTTTGTGGAGTCGAAGGAGCGCTTCTTCGATGTGCTTTTCGGGGAGGGAGCGGCTCCGGAGGCTTCCGCGCGGGAAGCGGACGATGATTCATGGAGGGCGTAGAATGAACGTGATAGTATTTGACATCGGCGGAACTCTGATGGAGTATGTCAACATGCCGAATGTGTGGATAGACTACTACGACAGCGCATTCCGGCATGTCCGGGAGAAGCTGGGTCTGCCGCTGACCGACGAGCAGCTTGAAGCCTCCATCAAGGTGCTGAAGCAGTACAATCCGCGGGTGAAGTACCGCGAGAGGGACTACGCGCCGGAGCAGATATTCGGCGACGCAGCAGAGGGGTGGGATTTCCCGTATTCGCTGGAGGAGGTCATAAGCGCGTTTTTTGAAAACATGAATCTGACCCCGCTGATTTATCCTGAGACTATTCCAGTGCTCCGGAAGCTGCGCTCGGCGGGCTGGAAAATCGCCACGCTGACCGACGTAGCTACGGGAATGCCGGATAAGCTCCACAAGAGCTACTTCCCGGAGCTTATGCCGTATTTTGACATGTATGTATCGTCGCAGAGCTGCGGGTTCCGCAAGCCGAATCCGGAGGGAGTACACCAGATAGCGGAGCATTTCCAGGCTGACGAGAAGGAGTTCATATTCGTCGGCGACGAACCCAAGGACATCAAAACGGCGCAGAATGTAGGCTGCCGTTCGGTACTCATCGACCGGAAGGGCAGGGGGCTGGAAGTCGGGCAGGACTACACTATAACCACGCTTGACGGGCTTCTGCCGATATGCGGGGTAATATGACGGGTCGTAAAAGGGCGCTGAACCTCCCGTAAGCTTGTCGAAAAAATATAATTTATCAAGCTAGTGTTTACTTTTTATCAACCCCAAATCGGGAGTCAAGGGGGTGTCTCCCCCAGTGGGGGAGGTGGCGCGAAGCGCCAGAGGGGCTGACCGACAGACCTAGTCCCCCTTGCGAGTCGAGGGCAGCGCCCTCGTCGCCGTCAGGCGAAACCTCCGCACGAAGTGCGGTACTCTGCGCGCCGGCGCGCAGTCAAAACGTTCAAAAGCGCTAAAGGGGTGTGGGTCGGGGAGACAAACGGAGTTTGTCTGAGAAACGTAAGAGTTTTCCCTCACAAGCAACACATTGTCTTTATTGAGCCTGTCCTCCGAAACAGTCCGGCGGACTGTTTCGGAAGCACACTACACAGCTAAATTATAGTTTTCTATCACAAGCAGCGTTTTGCCTCTAAACAACATTTTTCGCAATAAAACTAACAACTTGTCTCCCATGACGCGCCGTCCTCAAGCACAGTTCCATCAGAATAAAATGCCCTTAACAGCAGATCATTTTTCCCCGGTCGGAGCTTAACGTCCTTCCAGACAAACACAGTCGGCAATCTGTTGTCCGGAACTTTTCCAAATCCGAGGGAGTTCCCGTTCAGCAGCAGCTCAGCGCGTTCCGCGTTGGAGTAGGCGCGAATTTCCGGAACATTCGCTGGGCGCTCCGTAAAGCGCTTCTCTGTAAGCCGGCAGGTCTTTTCGCCGCTCCACACAGAGCGATAGAACCAGTAGGCGTCCTTCGTTACCCGCTCGCGGGTGCAGAGCCCCTTGTCGTTTATTCCGGCTGTGTCTCCCTCCCTGCGACCCGCCGCCGGGAAGTCGAACATACACCATACCAGCTTCGCCCAGAGGTAGTCAAGGCTGCCTATCTGCGCCCAGATCTGCTCATGAAGCCTCGATTGATAGTTTTCATAGTGCCGCTCTCCATTCGGGTCTATGTCGGTCAGCCAGTTAATGTTGTCCTTGTGCTGGGATATCGCTCCTCCGCCGCCGTACTCCGAAATGCACAGCGGACGTGTTTGCTCCTCGTGAGCCTTATCGAACCACTCACGGAACTGCTCCACGCTTCCGGCTTCCTTATACCACCCGAAATACCGGTTGTAACCCACTGTGTCCGCGGGAAGCGTGCAGAACTTTCCCCAGAACTGCGCGTCAGCGTAGACTGCGGCTCTTCCGCCGCCGTTTTCGCTTATATAATCGTACATCTGCTCATAGAGCGAGTGTATACTGTCCGACATCTGGTAGATCTCATTAGACATTCCGTAGAACATCACAGAAGGGTGATTGTAGGTCTGCGTGATAAGCTCGGTTAACTGCTGCATGGCGCTGTCGGCGAATTCCCGGGAAAGCTGCGGCTCCGCAGGCTCGCCGGGACACAGCTTGCCGATTATGCCGATTTCCGTCCACACGCACATGCCAAGCTTATCGCAAAGCGCGTATTCCTCGGAGGCGTGCTGATAATGCGCCATTCTGACCGCATTGCAGCCCATGTCGCGCATTACTGCGTAATCCCGTTCGCGCTGTTTGTTGGTCATAGCCCAGCCAGCGCGCGGAGAGTCCTGATGATAATTCACGCCGTGCAGTGGAGTGTGCTTTCCGTTCAGGAAGAACCCTTTCTCGCGGTCAATGCTGAACTCCCTCACGCCGAACTGCTCCGTAACGCCGTCCAGGGCAGTTCCGCCGGAAAGTACGGCTATCTTCGCTGAGTACAGGAACGGGTCGCGAACTCCGTCCCACAGGTGCGCGCCGGGAAGTTTCAGTGAAAACTCAGCAGACGCTTCTCCAGGTGCGATCGTGAGTTTTGCTTCTCTCTGAATATTCGCTGCACCTCCGGATATCGTCACACGAACAGTTGCGTTTTTTTCCTCAGCGGAATCATTCTCCAGCTTTACAAGCACGCGTACTTCCGCGCCGCCGTCAGCTTCCGGCTTTGCCGTTATGTACACGCCTGAAGAACCGTTGTCACGCAGTGCAATGCGCAGCTTGTCAACGGCGATGAGCCTTACGGCGCGGTAGATTCCGCCCATTTTCGTGAAATCTCCGCAGTCGCCTATGGGTGCCACGAATTCTGACGTTGCGTTGCTGACATACACCGTGAACTGATTGTCGGCTCCCGGCCTTACCAGCTTCGTGATGTCAAACCTGAATGCGGAATACCCTCCGACATGCACTCCTGCCTTCTTTCCGTTGACAAAAAGCACCGTTGTGGTATTCGCTCCGGCAAATTCGATAAACACATGCTTTCCGTGATACTGCTCGTGCGGCAGCTTTACCTTCCTGCGGTAGCATCCTGCGCCGCGGTAGTATCCTTCGGAGTATTCCGGAGTCCTGCCGGAAACCCCGGTGCAATCGGCGGCATTCCATGTATGCGGAAGCTCCACCATTTTCCAGCCGCTGTCATCGGACTTCGGCTCAGTCTGCCTTCCCTCGGGAAGCCCGCCGACCTTGCTGAACCGCCAGCCGCTGTTAATATATTCGTATGTTCTCATGCGATCTCTCCGTTTTCCCTATACGCTTGTATATGCAGCAAACCGTGCTGCTTTAATAACTAAAGTATAGCACGGTTTGCTTATTATGTCAACGGGAAATCGTCCAGAGCGGCTTTACTTGCTCTTGTAGTACAGCATGCAGTGGCAGTAGCCCTCGAAATCCGGGTCGGCTATCTGGCGTCTGAATTCCTCGCACATGCACTTGTTTTCAGGCGTGCGCTGTATTCTGCACGGGCAGTAGCCGCCGGTCTTTTCCAGACCCTCGCGTATCTTTTTTACGATTTCCTTGTTTTCGTTTTCTGTAACCTTCATAATATCTCCTTAAAACCAAAGACGGAACATTTCTGTTCCGTCCAACTTTGTAGAAAAAATCGTAGTTTGCCCGCGAAGCGGGCTTTTGAGATCAGTTTTTTGCTCCGGGTCTCCCGGAGTAAAAAACACTTCTATCCGCACAAGTGTGCGGTTTGTCGGCGTTGCCGACAAACCGTGCGCGCAGGGCGGATGTTTCGGCGGAAAAGTCCCATCGGGACTTTTTCGACGGTTTCATACGGAACATTTCTGTTCCGTCCTTTTGTATCAGTCGATCTCTACGGAGATCTTTTCGTCTGCTCTGACAGCGCCCGCGCGCATTACAGTACGGATAGCCTTGGCGATCCTGCCCTGCTTGCCGATGACTCTGCCCATATCCTCCTGTGCAACATGGAGGTGGTAAACGACAACACCCTCGGCGTCCGGCTCGTCAACAGTTACCTGGACTGCCGATTTGTCCTCTACAAGCGCAGAGGCGATAGTTACCAGAAGCTCTTTCATATATAGTCCCTCCTGTGGGATAAAGGGGAAATCCCCGGTACGTTCTTAACGGGCTGCGACGCCCGCGTTACTGCCGTGATTACTTCTTGAGAAGTCTCTTAACAGTATCAGTGGGCTGTGCGCCCTTCTTGATCCACTCGTCAGCCTTAGCTGTGTCGATGTTTACGAGAGCCGGCTCCTTGGTAGGATCATAAGTGCCGATCTCCTCGATGAAACGGCCATCTCTGGGGTAACGGGAATCAGCTACAACTACACGGTAGAAGGGAGCCTTCTTTGCGCCCATTCTTCTGAGTCTGATCTTAACTGCCATTTTATTTTCTCCTTTCAGCATTGATATATTCATCATGCGCGTTAAGCGCAGTGAAATCATATCAGCTCCGCCCTTTTCGGGCAATATCGTTTTATTTCAACGGCAAAGCCGCTGTTTACTTACATTGGGAATCCGCCGGGGCCGCCCATGTTGCCCATCTGCTTCATCATGTTCATGGGAATGCGCATTTTCTTGCCCTTACCCTTGCCTGCAAGACCCATCTGCTTCATCATTTTCTGCATCTGCTCGAACTGTCTGAGAAGCTGGTTGACGTCCTCGACCCTTGTGCCGCTGCCCGCTGCGATACGGCGTTTGCGCTTTGCGTCGATGATGGAGGGCTTTTCGCGCTCCTTCGGCGTCATGGAGGAGATTATCGCCTTTGTGCGGGGCATCTTCTTCTCGTCGATGTCCTCTTCCTTTACCTTTCCGGCAACTCCGGGGATCATCTTCAGCAGGGAGTGAATGCTTCCCATCTTCTCTATCTGTTCGAACTGTGCGTACAGGTCATTCAGGTCGAATTTGTTTTCCTGCATCTTCTGCATGGTCTTGGCGGCTGCCTTCTCATCAATGGTGTTTTTCGCCTTGTCAATGAGGGTCAGCACATCGCCCATGCCGAGGATTCGGCTCGCCATTCTGTCCGGGTGGAACGGCTCGATATCGTCGAGCTTTTCGCCTATGCCCGCGAATTTTATCGGCTTGCCGGTTATCGCCAGGACTGTCAGAGCGGCACCGCCTCTGGTGTCGCCGTCCAGCTTGGTGAGGATAACGCCCGTGATGTCGAGGGCTTCATTGAAGCTCTGTGCGACGTTCACCGCGTCCTGACCGGTCATGGAGTCGACAACGAGGAGTATCTCGCTCGGATTTGTCTCGCGCTTTATGTTGCGTAGCTCGTCCATCAGCGTTTCGTCGATGTGGAGACGTCCGGCGGTATCCAGCAGAACAATGTCGAAGCCGTTGTCCTTCGCGTACCTGATACCTTCCTTAGCGATCTTCACCGGGTCGGTCTGACCCATTTCGAACACGTGCGCGCCTGCCTTTTCGCCAACTATTTTCAACTGGTCGATAGCCGCGGGTCGGTAGATATCGCATGCTACCAGCAGCGGGCGGTGATTCTGCGCGATGAGGTGCTTTGCGAGCTTTGCGCAGTGGGTGGTTTTACCGGCGCCCTGTAAACCGCACATCATGATAACGCACGGCGGCTTTGAAGGGAAGTTGAGCTTCGCTGTGGTGTTGCCCATCAGCTCGATAAGCTCACGGTGAACTATGTCGATGACCTGCTGCGCAGGAGTAAGGCTGTCCATGACCTTCTCGCCGACCGCCTTCTCGCTGACTTTCGCCACGAAGTCCTTAGCGACCTTGTAGTTTACGTCCGCGTCCAGCAGCGCCATGCGAACCTCACGCATAGCGTCCTTGATATCCTTTTCGTTGAGCTTGCCGCGTCCCTTGAGCTTGCCGAAAACATTGTTCAGCTTGCCGGAAAGTCCTTCAAAAGCCATGTACTCACCCCTTTATAATTCGGAAGTCGTTCTTTTGGGAATGCCTCACAGGCCGCGCCGGATATCTGATAGTATCCCGCCGAGCCTTTCAAGGCGCTGGTCGCTGTTTTCCTGCTTCATTAAGGAAACAAGTTCTGACGCCTGGTCCAGCTCCACCGAAAGAGTTCTGAGCCTTGCCGCGAAGCCAAGCTTCTGCTCCAGTTCTTCCAGGCGCTGCTCGCCCTTTTTTATCGCGGAAACCACGCTCTGCCTTGTAACTCCGCCCATTTCTTCGGCGATCTCCGCCAGGGAGAGGTCTGCGTTATACCGCATATCCAGGGCTTCGCGCTGGGAATTCGCCAGCAGCTCGCCGTAGATATCAAGCAGTATCACAAAATCAAGGCTGCGTTCCATCGGTGTTTAATTGCTCACTTTCATTCAGGTGTCAGGTAAAAACGCTTTACAGCAACGTTAATATTATATCATGTGGATGCGGCTTTGTCAAGGGGTAAACGCGGATTTTCTCCATATTTCCGCGATTTTTTCATAACATGGCGCGGTAAAATCAAGGGAATTTCCAGAATAAGTTTTCCACGGTTTTAACATAGTTTTCAACTTTTCCGGACTAGTTTTCATGCGGGATAAGCCTGTTTTTCAACGTTTCTGTTGAAAAATCTGTCGAAATAATCAACCATTCAACAGTTTTAACCGTACTTTCAACTGTTTTCACCGTTGAAAATGTGGAAAACTTCTCTCCCTTTTGCACAAAAAATCGGGAGCAAAGCTCCCGATACATCATATGCGAAGATTGACGAATAATTAACAACATCTTGTTATGCTTTCTTCCGCGTACAGCGGTCCTCCAACAGGAAAGTCAGCGTTATGACGGCTGAAACTGCAGTCATAACCAGCGGTACAAGTATTACATATGCATAATTATTGCCCGCGTAGGATTCCGGCGGAGTATGCGGCAGTGAGCTTTTAAACTCCGTGTACACTCTGACGACCCTTATTGCCAGTACGGAAGCCGCCGCCAAAGTCACGGCATTCGACGGCAGGAGGACGAACAGCATGTATTTCCGCAGCACAGCTCCACGCCTGCGTTCCGACCACTTTTCCATAGCCGACAGGGCGAATCCTGCCGCAGTCGCAAGGAACAGCACTATAATAATATCCTGAGCGGAAAAAACATCGAAATTCCTTACTGAGTGCATGCAGCGCAGACCGGACACGGAATAGTACTCCGGGTCAACACTGAAAGCCCTCGCCGCGAAAACTGACAGCAGCAGAGCGTGTATCGCCAAGGTGATAAGCGCGTCCGACGCGTAGGCGCGGAATTTCGACATGGCGTGCGCTTCCTTTCTGTCAGGCTTTCCGGAGGGTGAGACGGCTGACCGCAATGAAGCCAAGCGTTATGCCTATCGTTCCGACAGCGATGCCTATAGGGTATAACGGATTATAAACGTAGATCAGCGCTCCAGACATCCAGATTTTGTACTCAGCCACGCCGCATATCGCAGCAACTGTCAGCGCGATAACATTCACCGGCAGCACCGAAAACATAAGATAGTGCCGGAAATACGCGCCGCTCCGTTTCTCAGCGCCGCGCTCCATGAATGCCAGGAACGCCGCAAATCCGGCGGCGGCAAGCGCCCATATAACTTCGTATACCGGATTGACCCACACGAACATTCCTATAAAGAACAGCACCGATTGTGCGATCAGGTTTACAAGTGCGTCAAAAATATAGGTTCTTGTTTTTTTCATATGAACACCTCCGTTGACAATTATTGCTTTTCTTTAATTGTATCATGTGATTTTGATTCTGTCAATACGTAACTCGCAATTTTAAGAAAATTGTATGTTTTTGATAACCAAAGAAAATTTGTTTGGTGATATCTAACAAAAAACCCCGGAGACGGCTCCGGGGCGTGAAATTATTGTCCTGTGACCAGATTCATGAGCTTCAGCACTCCGCGTGCCGCAAACTGGAACGTAAACGTATCCGCGGCGAGCACGAGCGCGATTATAACGGTCGCGCGGGTGAAAAATACTCCCCAGCGCTTTGAAGCCGGGACGTCCCACATCTTCGGGACTTTGTAGCGCTTTATCTTCCGCAGCTTTACAATAGCCATCAGAACTCCGATTATCATGAGCATTATCACGAAGAAGCAGAATATCAGGTAGCATACGACTGTAGGGGTCTGTACGCCTTCCATGCCGCGTTCCTTTGCAAGGAGGTAGTCTCCTACGTCGTCAAATGTGATGAACAGAAGCAGCAGCCCGGAAATCCCGTTGAACATCGCGTGCATTATCGTGGTCGTCACGATGGAATTTGTGGAAACCGCGATATATCCGAGGCATATTCCGAGAACCGTAGCATAGAAGAACTGGCTGAAATTCGCGTGGGTCATGCCGAACAATATGCCGGAAACGAATATCGCGAAGCCGTTTCCGTAGGGTCTGAGCGACTCCAGGACGATTCCCCGGAACCAGAATTCCTCAAACAGCGGTGCGATTATCACGAGCTGAAACAGCAGAACTCCGGCGCAGAACAGATTGTCCGGCGCAAGGTCGTTCACCGTGTTGAACGATTTGTAAAGATCGGTGTTTTCGAACAGCTTTGAAACCAGCATGGTCAGCAGATTCACAAACAGCGACAGCCCGTAGAACGCCGGGAACATTCCCATGGCGCTGCCAAAGAACTGCGGCTTCCTGTAGACCTTCGCGCACATTCCAGAAGGCTTCAGAAGTACAGCCGCGCAGACAATGGGAATGATGTACAGAAACAGGAAGCTCACCACGGTCTGAAGCAGATACGACATATTCGAATCCATTCCGTCAAACATTCCGAGATTCACCGCCGCCGACAGCAGCACGGTTTCCAGCCCCCGGGATACGAAAATAATTATCATCATCGCGCCAAGCTTCATGCAGACGCTTTTGAATCCGGGCATTTTCGACATGTCCCCGGGAATTATACCTATCGTGTTTTCCTCCATTTCCGCTCCTTTCGTCAAAGCAAACGGTCACTTTCCCGCAATAAGGGAATGCTCGCCGACTATCTCCTCAACAATTTCCTCAATGGATTTGCCGGCGCAGTCCACGGTGATGTCAGCGTACTCCTCGTAAAGCGCGCGGCGCCTGCGGAAAACGTCCTCGATGGAATCCCCGGGGCGCATTGCTATGCCGCGGGTCTTTATGTTGTGCAGGCGCTTCTCGACCTGCTCCACCGGAAGGGCGAGATAGTATACGTAGCCGTGTTCCTTCAGGTACATCATCGCGCTGCGAGAATACACCGCGCTTCCGCCGGTGGCGATAACGCAGCCGCCGCTTTCCTCAACGGACATTATTGCCCGCTCCTCCTCAATGCAGAACCAGTCGAGCCCCTTCTGGTCGATTATCTGCTGAAGGAGCATTCCCGTGCGGTTCTGGATAGTGATATCAGTGTCTATGAACCGGAAGCCCATTGCCTTTGCAAGCAGCACTCCGATGGTGGATTTGCCGCAGCCGGGCATTCCTATTAAAATTATGTTTTTCATGCTGACGCGTCCTTCTACTGAATTACCATGTTACGCGGTCGAGGCGCATGGTCGCAACGGCGTTGAGGTCAGAACCGGCGATGTGACCCGCCTTGTACTCATAATACGCCTGACAGCCTATCATTGCCGCATTGTCGCCGCACAGGGCCAGCGGCGGGTAGTATACCTTCATGCGGTTGTAGTCCGCGCGCTGCTGGAGCATGCTCCGCAGCCCGGAATTCGCCGCAACTCCGCCTGCGAGAGCCAGCGTCTTGTAGCCGCCCTCCTTCGCCGCCGCGATGAACTTCTGCGTGAGGATATCCGCAACGGTATACTGGAAGCACGCTGCAAGGCTGTTGACGTCGATCTCCTCGCCCTTCTGCCTGGCGTTGTGTATGAGATTTATGACCGCGGTTTTCAGCCCCGAGAAGCTGAAATCGTACGGATTTGCAGTGTGCGGGTGCGGAAGCTGGTATTTCTTACGGTCGCCGGTCTGCGCCGCCTTGTCGATGTGGACTCCGCCTGGGTAGGGATAGCCCATAGCGCGCGCCGCCTTGTCGAAGGCTTCGCCTGCGGCGTCGTCGACAGTCTGACCTATCGTTTCGAACTCCGTCCAGTTGTTGACCTTCACGATATGGCTGTGAGACCCGGAGGCCACCAGGCAGAGGTACGGAGGTTCAAGCTCCGGGTGAGCCAGGTAATTCGCCGCGATGTGCCCGCGAATGTGGTGCACCGGGATAAGCGGCTTATCCAGCGACAGCGCAAGCCCCTTCGCAAAGTTGACTCCTACCAGCAGCGCGCCGATAAGCCCCGGTGCGTAGCTTACGGCTATCGCGTCGACGTCCTGCGCTTTCATGCCCGCCTTCTGGAGCGCCTCGTCAACTACCGCGACTATGCTCTCGCAGTGGCGGCGGCTGGCTATCTCGGGGACTACGCCGCCGTACAGCTTGTGCTCCTCTATCTGCGTTGCTACGACTGAGGAGATTATCTCCCTGCCATCGCGTATTACTGCGGCTGCGGTCTCGTCGCAGCTGCTTTCTATTGCTAAAATATCCATTTAAACACCCACTTATTTTAATTCGGAATTATGAATTCGGAATTCGGAATTTCGGTGCCGCCTTCGGCGGTTATTTTAAATCCGTCCCACAAAGCAGAACAGCTTGATTCCGGATTTTATTTAACGTCTGGTTTCCTTGAGGTTATGAATTCTATCGCGCGCTCGATGGAACTTCTGACGTGCTCCATGTCCTCGCTGTGGAGCTTTCCGGCGTTGCGGTAGTCGAAGCTGTTGCAGAACTCGTTTACGTCGCTGTTAAGCTCCTTGATGTAGTTTTCCACAAGCTTGTCGGTGGCGGCGATGAATTCCTTCTGGTCTGCTTTCGGCAGCTTGGAGGGAACATGCGACATTATCAGATTGTAGTGCGGTATGCAGATGTATTTCTGCGTGGAATACAGATTGCGGAACTTCGCGTCCTCGCGGAACATCGTGAATACCGTTTCCAGCATGTGTTCAACGCCCCAGTCTACCTTGCTGCACACGAAGCAGGTGTTCTCTATTTCGCTGCACTTCTTTGCCTTTGCTCCCTTTGTGAAGAATATGCTTTTATTCTCGAATATCTCTCCGCGGAGCGTACCTAGGTAAGTGTTGAGCATGAGCCCCAGCGACAGGCGGTTGTTCTGCTTGAGCAGGCTGTTGAAGTGCGTATGGCAGAACCCAAGCCGGTTAGTTTCCATGCGGACGTCCGGCTCCATCATCGCGGCGCCCATTATGTACTCGCTGATATGCTGCTCGACAGTGTTACGCATGGCGCAGATGGGGCAGCCCTCCCGCGGCTCGAACACTTCGTTTATCGGTATCGTCAGAATACTTTCTCTCATTGTAAGTCCTTTCCTTTTGCGTGAATAAGGTGAAAAGTCGCTGAAAATACAGCGGATACTCTTGAAATTATACTCCTATTGTATTATAATTAAGACAAATAATCAAGGGGTTTACGAAAATTTCTATGAATTACACCATACAAAATAAAAATTTTGATATCCGCCGGACGTTCCTGTGCGGTCAGTGCTTTCGCTGGAGCGAGGACGAAAACGGCGCGTTTTCCGGCATTGCCGGCGGCAGAAGCCTTACTGTAACGCAGTCCGGCGATGAAGTCACCATGCACGGCGTATCCGAGCAGGATATCCCGTTCTGGGAAAACTATTTCGACCTGGGCACGGATTATTCCGCGTACATCGAAACGCTTTCAGCGGACGAAACGCTGAAAAAAGCCTGCGAATTCTCGCCGGGTATACGCATTCTGCGGCAGGAGCCGTTCGAAACGCTCATCAGCTTTATTATCAGCCAGAACAACAATATTCCGCGAATCTCCGGGATAATCGGGCGGCTGTGCGAGAGCTTCGGAACTCCGGCGGGCGGGGGATACGCATTCCCGACGGCTCGGCAGCTTTCCGGGATAGCTCCGGAGGATCTCGCGCCGCTTCGGGCGGGATTCCGCGCGCGCTACATATGCGACGCGGTGGAGAAGGTGAACTCCGGTGCTGTTGATTTCGCGGAAATCGACAGGCTGCCGCTCGCGGAGGCGCGGGAGCAGCTCAAGACTATAGTCGGCGTAGGCGATAAGGTCGCTGACTGCGTGCTGCTGTTCGCGTTCCATAAGCTTGACGCCTTCCCGAAGGACGTGTGGGTAAAGCGGCTAATGGCGCAGTTCTACCCCGGAGGTCTGCCGGAATGCACCCTCGGCATAGAGGGCATCGCGCAGCAGTACCTGTTCGATTACGTCCGCAACGGCGGAGGTCTGCTGGTCACGAATGACTGATTCATGAAAGGAAGTATACATATGTTCTGTCCAAAATGCGGCAAGAAAAATGATGATAACAGCCTGTTCTGCACATGGTGCGGCGCGGGTTTCGGTTCGGTATCCACGCAGAGCCTGAGCGCCGCTTCGGCGGCTTCTGCTCCTGTGGAGGCTCCGGCGACACATCAGGAGCTTCAGACGGTTTCTGCTGCGCCCATTGTATCTGCTGAGAATTCCCAGGCGGCGCAGTCAGCCGGGGAGATAAAACAGCCTGAGCCGACCGAACAGCCCGCGTACAGCGTCCCCACGCCTGGAGTGATCCCGCAGAGCAGCGCGGAGCACACAGCCGCACAGAACTCTGCCAGCGGCGCTTTGAATGCTCAGGCGGCTCCGGGCAGTGCTGCAAATCTACTGTCATTTAATAATGAAGTCCCGGTGGCTTCCGCGCAGAAGCCCGAAAAGGAGCGCCGCTATTTCACAGCCGCGCATATCGCGATATGTCTCGCCGTTACCGGAGTTATGGCGGCGGCAGCCGGAATTTTCGCCGGTCTGTATTTTTCAACGATACTCTGATACTACATTTCAACACGCTTTTAATGCCCTGCCGGTTATGTCCGGCAGGGTGTTATTTCTTGGTATGATTATGCACAAAAACCCCGGGTTCGTATTATTTCATTTTAACAATCTTGCGTTTTGTAAGTTGACTTTTTTTAGGCAGTATAGTATACTTAATTTGGATATTTCTATCATCAAAGTCTGCGTCAGATTTGATTACAGAGAGTATTACGATCCATTTGGGAGGATTACATAATGTATTGTGAAAACTGCGGCAAGAAACTGATCCGCGGCTATCAATTCTGCATGGAGTGCGGCACGCCTGTTCCGCCAGAAGTGGAAGAAGAGGAAGAGAACGAAGATGCTCAGGCAAACGAGCAGTCTGCTAGTGAACAGCCCAGCGGGGAAATGCCGGGTATCCAGCCAATCGGTAACGAGGAGGGTACTCTTGTTTTCTGCCCGACCTGCGGCATGAGAATGCAGAAGTCCACCGACCACTGCGAAAAGTGTGGCATGAAGCTGAACGCGAATGGTTCCTCAGGGGTTCCGCTGGTCAACACCGACCCGCTCGGCGGCGAGTTCGGCGGAATTTCCGACAGCGACCTCGCCAGAATAGACAATTTCGTCAATAACAGCGGCTTGGGCGGAGATATCAGCTACGATGTGAGCGGCGGCTCTGATGATATGGGAGGCCTCGGCGGAGGTCTTGGCGGTATCGGCGGTTTAGGCGGCGGAGATCTCAACAGTGAGATCGAAGCGCTCAACCAGCAGTTTGCCAATCTAAACGCGACCTCAAGCGATATGCCTGCAATAAGCGCGCCTGCTCCCGAGCCTGAACCCCAGCCTGAGCCCGTTCCGCAGGAGCCGGATCTTGGCACCTTATCCCGCCGTGTCGAAGATTTCAGCATGGAAGCCGGAATGCCTGAGACCCAGTTCCTTTCAGAGAGCGGTCTGCCGGTAATAAACGGCGGTGAAATGGCAGAGCCTGACGAGCCGATGCAGCTCGAGCAGAATTACGATGATATCAATATTGACATAACCGCACCCGCTCCCACGGCGGTCGCTGAGCCGGAAGCCCCCGAGTACACCGAACCGGAAACTCCTGCGTACACCGAACCGGAAACACCCGCATACACCGAGCCGGAAGCCCCCGCATACACCGAGCCGGAAGCTCCTGCATACACTGAACCAGAATTCACACAGCCCCGCCGCCCTGAACCGGAGCCTGCGCCTGCCGCTGAAAGCTCTGAGAATGACGGAGCTGATCTCGGCAAGCTTGTTTACTGCCGTAACTGCGGTCAGGATATGTACGAGAAGGAAGCCGTCTGCAAGAATTGCGGCTCTCCGAATAAATGGAACATCAAGCCGCTCAAGAAAAATGTTTCCGGTTCAGCGACAAAGATCCAGAAGCAGCCGACTAAGCTGTTCGGTATATTCCCGATACCGACGGTCATCGGAGCCGCTGTGGTTGTCGTCGGAGTTATCGCGCTGATAGTTGCGACCTCTACAGCCAATAAGTCTGAGGATCTGGTGAGCCAGCCTGCAACTCCTACCACGGCTTCCACAGTGCCTGATACGCCCGTTGAAGCGGACGAAAACGCAGAGGCAAATGTGCCTGATGTACCATCCGTTTCTGACGTATCCGATGTATCGAGCGTTCCTGAGGAAGTCAACCCTATAGTTACGAACGAGAGCCAGCCGGAGCCTGTGGCTACTGAGGAAGCAGCCAAGCCCGCGACTGCGGAAGTTTCCGATGCTGAAAGCAGCAGACCCGCTGATACTTCTTCCTCTCCGGCAGCAACTCCTGCTGTAACCACCAGACCTAATACGTCGGTTACAACCAGACCGAATTCAGTTGCTACCAGTCCGGCTGTTACCACCACTCCGAAGCCCGCTGTCACTGCCAGTGAACCGGCGGCTGTCTCCGCAAAGCCTTCCGCGACTGTTACCAACGAGGATAAACAGCGCGAAAAGATACTTGACGCGTTCGAGGCTGTTTCCGCCGAGGTCGGAAAGCTGCACCTCTATTCTCAGGCTACCAGCTATGCAATCGACGCAGGGTTCACAAAGACAAAGTTCACCTCCGGAATGACCAGCGTGCTTTCCGGCGGCAAGAGCAATGTCTCCAGCCTTGTGAAGAACGCCAAGCCCTCCAGCAGAGAGCTGTCCAGCGCGTACTCCTCGCTCCAGAAGCTGTACGACCTGTATACCGATTACTACACCTATGTGACCGGCACCAGCGATTCCGGCAGCAAGTATACTTCCACTGCGGATTCCAAGCTCAGCAACTTCAACTCTGCGGCAAAGAGCGGTCTCAGCTTCAAGAGTCTCCAGACCGGAAACCAGACCAGCTCCGATAAGTCACGCCAGTATGCGGATATGCTGTCCAATGCGGCTTCTGCGGCTTCCAACGCGGCTTCTCAGTTCAACACTGTAAAGAACTCCGTTGCTGACCTCAAGAGCAGCAAGTATGAGTCGGATGTAATGGGCGTTATCTACAACGATAAGACCTCCGCCATCATGAAGGCTGCCGGCTATGCGCAGGTAGTTTCCAACTACGACGAGATGATGTCCGGCGCTCCGGCTGAGTATTCCTCCGCGAAGTCCTCGCTTACAAAGGCGGCTTCCGACCTTGACGGTATGCTCGGCGTATTCATCGACGCGGCTTACAATGACCTGTCCGGATTCAAGTCTGAGTTCAGCTCCTACAAGACCTCCGTTGACAAGGCTGTTGCCGCTGTAAACAAGGCTGTATAAGGCTTTTCGCTAAGCGCTCACAGAGAATAACTGATCCCCCGCTTTATTAGGAGCGGGGGACTTTTTTAATTCGGAATGTGGAATTATGGTGTGCGCTTCGCGCGGAATTTCAAATTGCTGCGAATTGCTTGGTTGAATCTTCAGGATAGCCGGCTTTTTATTCAATATCCAGATCCTCTAGAAGCCTGCTGACTTCCGTAAGACCTCTCAGGCGGATACCCTCTTTGAGCAGGGCAGCGTCTGCGGGGTTTACGTCGGCTATCGGGGTGGAGTACTGCGCGATAGGCTCTGTGCCGTCGTCCGAGAAAAGCGCTACGCTTCCGTTGTATTCCCTGAGCACATAGCAGGAAAGCTGCGCCGCGGTCTGCTCGGCGGCTTCCAGGACGCTCCCGGCAGCCGAAGCAACATACGCCGCGCTGCCTCCCACAAGGGTCAGAGCTATCAGACCTCCAGCCGTTTTTCCGTAAAGTGACATATTATCCCTCCTGTGTCGTGTAAATCTGAGGCTGGTATGATTATGCCCGATTTTTCACAGCTTATCCGCCGGGAACATTTCTTTTGCAAAATTTGCGGTCTTTCTCAAAAAAATATACTCAGGCTCTTGTATTTCAGCAAAAAAAATGGTACAATAAAATGTGTATAATCATCTGGGGGGCTTTAGTGTTGAATCCGAATATCGACTATCTGCGCGACAAGGCGAACCGCCTGTCCCTCAGCCCCGGCGTGTATCTCATGAAAGATAAGACCGGGAAGATAATCTACGTCGGAAAGGCGAAGGCGCTCAAAAACCGCGTGACCTCCTACTTCCGGCACGATTCCAACCACAACGCCAAGACCCTGAAGCTTATCGACAATATCGCGGATTTCGACTTTATCGTCTGCCCGAGCGAGCTTGACGCACTGGTGCTGGAATGCAGCCTTATAAAGCTCCACAAGCCGAAATATAACATACTGCTCAAGGACGACAAGGGCTACAACTACATCAAGATAAGCAAAGGAGCTTACCCGCGGATATCCTACGCGCTGAACACCAACGACCCGAACGCGGATTACCTCGGGCCGTTCACAAGCGGCTTCACAGTTAAGCAGGCGGTGGAGGAGGTCAACACCATTTTCATGCTGCCTACCTGTAGCCGAAGGTTCCCCATGGATATCGGCAAGGAGCGTCCCTGCCTTAACATGCATATCAAGAAATGCATGGGCGTTTGCCGTGGTAAGATATCCTCCGAGGAGTACAAGAAGATAATCGATGAGGCTCTCGAGTACCTTAAAACAGGCAGTCAGAAATCAGTTGATCAGCTCACGGAGGAAATGAACGAAGCCGCAGAAAACCTGGAATTCGAGAAGGCGGCGAAGCTCCGCGACCGTATCCAGGCGATAGCAAGGCTCAAGAATTCACAGAAGATATTCGACTATAAAACCGAGGATTACGACATAGTTGCGCTCGCGCAGAACGTCAGCCTTGCGAGTATCGCGGCGGTGAAGTACCGCGGCGGAAGGCTGGTCGACAAGGAAAATTTCTTCATCGGCGACGAGTACGACCCAGGGGAAATGCGGCGGGATTTCCTGCTGAGCTACTATCCCGACCGCGACGATATCCCGAAGGAGATCTACATCGACGAGGAATTCGACGATATGGAGCTTGTGACTCAGCTCCTGCGGGAAAAGGCTGGGCACGCTGTCAAATTCGTGGTTCCGCAGCGCGGAAACGGACTGTCGCAGATAGTGCTCGCTAAGAACAACGCCAGCGAGTACCTCGCACTGAGGGTCGGAAGAACTGCAAAGGAAATAAACGCGCTTGAGGATCTCCGCGACCTTCTCAATCTTGAGAAGATACCGCTCATCATCGAAAGCTATGATATGTCGAACTTCGGCGAGACCGGGCGTGTCGGCGGCATGATAGTCTACCGCAACGGCAGACCTTTCAAGCCGGGCTACCGCAGGTTCAACATCAAGGACGTGGTTGGAATAAACGACTACGCCAGCATGCAGGAGGTGCTCCGGCGCCGCATGCAGCGCTACCTGGACGGCGACGAGAATTTCGCTCCGCTGCCGGATCTGATACTGTTGGACGGCGGTCAGGGACATGTCGCGGCGGTATCGCAGGTTTTCGACGAAATGGGGATAAACGTTCCGCTTTTCGGGCTTGTCAAGGACAGCAAGCACCGCACCCGCGCCATCGCAAAAGAGGGCGGGGAGATACAGATAAGCGCAAACAAGCCGCTTTTCAAGCTGCTCACAAATATACAGGACGAGGTGCACCGCTACTCCATCAACTTCCAGCGTGTGAAGCATAAGCAAAAGACCTACGAGCTTGAGCTGACCGAGGTTCCCGGAATAGGGCAGGCTAAGGCGCAGGCGCTGATGAAGGCGTTCAAGACAAAGCAGGATATGAAAAATGCCACGCCGGAGGAACTCCGCGCGGCGGCTAAGATAGGCGAGGAAAAGGCTCAGGAGCTGTATAGGTTCATTCAGGAGCGTTTCTGAGCGAAAAAGACATACAGGAGTGACATATGAGAGTAATTACCGGAACAGCGCGTGGACGTAAGCTTGTCACCGTTGAGGGCACCGAGGTAGTCAGACCCACCACTGACGGAGTGAAGGAAGCTATTTTCAGCGCTATTCAATTTGAGATAGAGGGAAGAACAGTGCTCGACCTGTTCGCAGGAAGCGGGCAGCTTGGAATAGAGGCGCTCAGCCGCGGCGCGAAGGAAGCGTACTTTATCGACAGCGCGGCGGTTTCCATCAAGGCGGTTCGCGAGAATCTGAAGTCCACCGGGCTGGAGGCGAACGCGCGGGTAGTGAACATGCCGTTTTCGGCGTTCCTGAAAAGCACCCGGGCGGTGTTCGACATAGCGATACTCGATCCGCCCTACAACTACAAGATAATTCAGAAGGCGCTTCCGCACCTTGTTGAAAAGATGTCGGAGAACGGAGTTATAATCTGCGAGCACGAGAAGGAATGCGTGCTCCCGCATGATATCGGGAGATATGAGATAGTAAAGGTGCTGCGGCATTCCCGCACGTCGGTGACTATCTACCGCCCGAAGCAGACCGATGACGAGGACTCCGGAAAGGAGCCGGAAGCATGAAAACAGCGATATACCCAGGCAGCTTCGACCCGGTGACTAACGGACATCTCGATATAATCCAGCGTGCTTCCAAGATGTTCGACAAGCTGGTCGTCGTGGTGCTGATAAATCCGCTCAAGACCTACAGCTTCAGCATGAAGGAGCGCTGCGAGTTTCTTAAAGAAACCACTAAGGATATCCCGAATGTCGAGATAGCGAGCTTCGACGGGCTGCTTGCGGATTATTTCAATCGGCGCAGCGACGTCGATGTTATCGTGAAGGGTCTGCGCGCTACCACGGATTTTGAGTATGAATTCCAGATGGCGCACACTAACAAGGATCTGAATCCCCGTGCGGAAACGGTGTTTATACCCGCCAGCCTCAAGACTACGTTCGTTTCGTCGAGCATGGTAAAGCAGGTGGCGATGTTCAACGGAGACCTCAGCAAGTATGTCCCGGCGTGTATCCACGAGCAGATACGCAGCCGGCTGACGCAGGACTTCGACGCTGCAAGGGAGCTTGCAAGAACGAAATATCACGAAAAGTCAAATTCTACTGAAAGGAACTGAATATAATGGAATACAATCTTTTAGACCTTATCGCAGCCCTTGAAGAGGTAGTTAAGAAGGCGGCTCCGTTCCCCATCGGCAAGAAGAGCCTTGTGGACTGCACCGAGATAGACGAGATAGCGACTGAAATGCGCCTTGTCCTGCCACGTGAGATACAGCAGGCGCAGAACATCGTCGCGGATAAGAACCGCATAATCAGCGACGCTAAGAAGGAGGCCGAGGCGATAATCAGCAAGGCTGAGCAGCAGCGCCGCGAGCTTATCGACCAGAACTCCATACTCCAGGAAGCGCGCCGCCGCGCCACCGAGGAGATCAGCGCGGCACAGCAGCGCTCCAACCTTATCAGAAGCTCCACGCAGGATTACACTGACAAAATGCTCTCCCGCGTAGAGGAGCTGATGGTCAAGGACGTGAACGAGCTGCGTATCCTCCGCAAGACCCTCAGCACTGGCACGGAGCTTGCAAAGCCGCAGCAGCCGGCGCAGCTCCCGCAGGGTCAGCCGGTTCCGCAGAAGAAGTAATCAGGTCTGCCAGATCTGCGAATAAATCAAAACCACCTTTCCGGACAGGAAAGGTGGTCAGTTTGTCGAAAAAGTAGCTTTTGCCTGCGAAGCAGGCGTTTGTAATCCGTTTTTTGCCTC
>OJOI01000494.1_pt1 | contig 26249 bp, 21 predicted proteins | sample 1598061 | NCBI WGS metagenome assembly OJOI01 (sample SAMN01915224, study PRJEB22387) | human gut metagenome | isolation source: stool | host: Homo sapiens | place: USA
TGTCACCAAGCTGCGCTCAATCGCTTTGCGATTTTCGCTTGCATGGTGTTTCGCATGATGCGGCATCTCCGATGCCTGTGGCTTCAAATTCTCGTGTGATTGGGATTTGTTGAAGGCTTTTTTTGTGAGTGGGCTATTTTTTTGAAATTAAGGGGCGGTTTGGCACAGTTGTTGCTATTTTATAGCACAAAGACCTTTTAGAAGAAATTTAGGGCTTGTTTGAATGTAGAAAAGGTTCGACAGAACAACTGGTCAAACCATCCACAGCATTAACTGTAAACTAATAAATTATTAATCAAATATTTCTGAAATCATGAGACTGAAAAATTTTTTATCGCTGATCGCTTTATCTATTCCTTCGTTCATCTTTGCTGCACCATCAGATCATGGTCGGCCATGGGACGTTCCTGGTTATCACAGTAGTGGTTCAGGCAAATTATTCTTGGTAATTCTTATAATTGCGTTTATTTATTATGCTGTTAAATCGAAATCAAAAAAGAAGTAAACACTCCCATTAAGTTTCACATGATAGGTTGCATCGAAACATGCCGAAGGCATGTCCCTACGTTATGATTCGCAATTTGTCTATTTAAATAGGTGGGTGTTAATTGGGTTTTAATGGATTTAATCGGTGTTCTGTTTTCGGACCTATCGGACTTATCGGACTTATCAGACGTATCGGGCCCAACTTGTTGACTCGTTGACCTGTTGGCTTGTTGACTTTTTCTTGTGTGAAAAAAAAGCACTGGGCGCTGTGGCTCAGTGCTTGTGTTATCTTTTTACCCGATGGGGTGGGGGTACTTGTTGCTGTAGTTGCGGTTACTTGTTGCTGTAGTTGCGGGCTTCTTGGTAGGTGCTCTTTGTGAAGAGGTAGGTGTCGGTGTGTGTGCACCTGTTGCGGAAGTCGAAGATAGCCTCTGGATTGATGGCGTAGCCCATGAAGCGGGTTTCGAAGTGGAGGTGTGGACCAGTGCTTCGGCCGGTGTTGCCGGCGAGGGCGATAGGCTGACCTGCTTTCACATATTGGTTAGGCTTCACGAGGAAGCGTGAAAGGTGACCATATACGGTTTCGAGGCTGTTTTCGTGACGCACAATCACGTAGAAGCCGTAACCGCTGCGCTCATACTTGGTGAGGCGAATTCTGCCGCTGAATGCTGCGTAAACGGTGTCGCCGATAGATGCGCGAAGGTCAACACCCTTGTGTACGCGTTTGAAGCGTGCGCGGTAGCCGTAAGGCGATGTAATCAGGTTGTGCTTGATAGGCATCACATAGTTGCGAACATTGATGCGCTTGCTGTTAGGAATATTTGCATCCTTATAAGGATTTACCAAACCGCTTTCCCAGCCTTCGGTGTAGATGTCGGGCTCTGGTTCAATGTCTTCCCAAAGCGCTTTGGCATATTTCTGATTTTCTTCGAGGTGGATTCGCTCGTTGATTTTTGATTGGCGGGCAAGTTTATCGGCATGTGCTTTGCGATAGCTCGATACTGAACTTAAACTCTGCGCGTCGGCACTAAATGACAGACCGGCTGTGATAATTGTGAGAAGGAATAATTTTGAGAGTTTGCTAAACTTCATCTGTTTCAGTTTTGTGGAGAACCCCGGGAAAGGTAAGCCTCTTTCACTAAATGGGCGTTCACCAAATTAATAAAAGTATGGAGCAGAACTTATTAACAAAATAAGCATTTCCTGAAGAGTAGAAATTCAAAACGCAGGAAATAAAAAAACTCCAAAGGCAGACATGATTTTCATCTCTGTCCGATTTTCCAACGCCAAAATTACCCTTATAATCTCGCAAAGACAAAAATACGGCGCTTAAAATATGTAAAAATATGTATTAAAATGTATTAGATTTTATTTAAATATCCAATTTTCAGTAATTTACCGTGCGTTGTCTAAAAATGTTGAAAAATCACGATGTTTCCTAAAATATCTAAAAATTGGCACATATTTTGCGATGTGTGCAATTTTTATCCTCGTAATTGGTTGGCATATCGCAGTTTGCATTTGGGTGAAATCGCAACGATTAATGCCTTTTCCTCCTCGATATTATATAATGTGGCGCATCAACTGATGAGACCCCAGTTCACTTTGTGGCTGAACAGGAGTTGCATGTGGGTGTTGAGCATTTTGCCTTCGGGCGATGTGAGGTTGGGATCGGCGGCGAGCACGGCGATGGCATCTTCGCGCGCTTGCTCGACGATAGGGCCGTCGGTCACAAGGTTTGCCACCTTCAGATTAAAGGCGATGCCGCTCTGCTGTGTGCCTTCCATATCGCCAGGACCACGGAGCTTCATATCCTCTTCCGCCACCACAAAACCGTCGTTGGTGTTGGTCATCACCTCAAGTCGGTGGCGAGTTTCTTTTGTGAGTTTGTGCTTCGACATCAGAATGCAGTAACTTTGGTCGGCTCCACGTCCCACGCGCCCACGGAGTTGGTGGAGTTGCGAAAGTCCGAATCGCTCGGCATTCTCAATAATCATCACGCTGGCGTTAGGCACATTCACGCCCACCTCAATCACGGTGGTTGCAACCAGAATTTGCGCCTGATTGGAGGCGAAAAGTTGCATCTGATAGTCTTTCTCGGCAGGGCGCATCTTGCCGTGCACCATGCTCACGGTGTAACTGGGAAATTTCTCCTTCACAATCTCAAAACCCTCCTCAAGGGCTTTAAGGTCGAGTTTTTCGTTTTCCTCAATGAGTGGATACACGATGTAGGCCTGTCGGCCCTTCGCCAGTTCCTGCCCGATGAAGCGGTAGGTGGCTTCGTGCTGGTCCTCGAATCGGAGGTAGGTGCCCACAGGTTTACGGCCGGGAGGCAGCTCGTCGATCACCGACACATCGAGGTCGCCATACACCGTCATCGACAGCGTGCGTGGAATGGGCGTGGCAGTCATCACCAGCACATGGGGTGGGGTGGTATTTTTGCGCCACAGGCGTGCGCGCTGCGCCACACCGAAGCGGTGTTGCTCGTCGATGATAGCCAGACCGAGTTGCTTGTATTGCACCGTGTCTTCAAGTAGGGCATGGGTGCCGATGAGCAACTGGAGCGAACCGTCGAGCAAACCGGCGTGAATTTCCTCGCGTTGGCGTTTGCGAGTGCTGCCTGTGAGCAATTCCACCTTCACGCCAATTTTCTGCGCCATTTCGCTGATAGCCTCGAAGTGCTGGGTGGCAAGGATTTCGGTGGGTGCCATGATGCACGCCTGGTAGCCATTGTCGAGGGCAATGAGGGCGGTGAAAAATGCCACGATAGTCTTGCCACTGCCCACATCGCCCTGAAGCAGACGGTTCATTTGCCGTCCGCTGCCCATGTCGGCACGGATTTCCCGAATCACACGCTTTTGCGCGCCAGTGAGCGGAAATTGCAGGTGGTGGCTGTAGAAAGTGTTGAAATATTCGCCCACACGCGAGAAAACGTGTCCGGGCAACTTCTTCGTCAGTCCCTTGATATTCTTTAATATGTGGAGTTCGAGGAAAAAGAGTTCCTCGTATTTCATTCTGTACTGCGCCTTTTGCAGCATGTCGATGCTCGACGGCAAATGCAGGTTGTGCACCGCCTCGTAGATGGGGAGCAGCCTCCTTTGGCGCAAAATGCCCTGCGGCAGAGGGTCATGAATATTTTTCACGGCATCGCTCTCAAGCAGGTTTTTCTCCAACTTCTGAAAGAGGCGCGACGAGAAACCGTGGTTGCGGAGTTTTTCCGTGAGGTTGTAAACGCCCACCATGCCCTTTGGCGCTTGGCTTTGCTGATAAGCATCCACTTCGGGGTGAACGATGCTGTAGGTGCGATTAAACAGCGTGGGTTTTCCAAACACGATATACTCCACGCCAGTTTGATAGGTTTGCTGAATGGATTTCACCCTGTTGAACCACACACATTCCATCGTGCCGGTGCCGTCGCTAAACAAGCCGATAAGCCTGCGGCGCGCGCCTTCGCCCTGCGTGTTGAAAGTGACGAATCGCCCTTTCAGCTGCACGCTGGGAATGTCGGCACCCCTCAGGTCGCAGATGTGATGAATGGTGCTGCGGTCGATATATCGGAACGGAAAATTGTAGAGCATGTCGTGGAAACTCTTGATGTCGAGTTCCTTCGCAAGAATTTCGGCTCTTTTTGGCCCAACTCCCGTAAGGTATTTAATATCGTAGTGGGTGAGATTATTCATGACTATTGATGATGTGCTCCGCTATGGTGATGTCGATAGGGTGGGTGATTTTGATGTTGGTGTTTTCGCCCTCCACCAGCCTTACGCTGCCGCCAGCGTGCTCATACACCGAGGCATCGTCGGTGAAAAATGGCTCGAATGGCACATCGTAGGCTTTGAGCAATTCCAGTGCCTTGAAGGTTTGGGGCGTTTGCACCGCGCGGAGCGACGCTCTTTCGAGAGCCGCCGAAGTGCCGTCGGGCTCGATTCTGCGCACCGAGTCGGTCACGGGAGTGGCAGGGATTGCCGCCCCGAATTTCTCTGCTGTCTCGTAGGTGTTCTGAATCAGCATCGTAGATACCAGCGGGCGCACACCATCGTGCACCGCCACAATGTCGGCATCGGTAAGTTGGAGCGAAAGCAGGGCGTTTTTCACCGACTGGAATCGGCTGTCGCCACCTGCCACCACGCTGTGTGGAACCGTGAAACCATGTTGTTCGCAAAGTTCGTGCCAGTAGGCGCGTTGCTGTGCAGGCAAAACCACCACCACCTCGGTGTCGGCGCATTTGAGGAACTGCTCAATGGTGCGCATCAGCACAGGCCGTCCGCAAAGTGGTAAAAACTGCTTTGGAATGCTGCTGCCGAATCGGGTGCCGCTGCCTCCTGCCACAATTATAGCGTAGTGTTTCATATTCGTTGTCAAAAAATATGGTGAAAATGTGTTATCACAAAGTTAGGAAAAATCGGTGGTATTAAAAAATTAAATAGCAACCCTCTCGTCAAGAATTGCTATTTAAAGTCTTTATTAAGGTATTCATAAAATTAAGGTGAAAAAATTGTTTTAGGCTTTCGGTTGCAAAGATAATTTCCTCATTTTTAATTTGCAAATTTTAATAATCAGAAATTACTGTGGTTTGCGATAAAGATTGATTTTAAATTATTGAATGTTAGCGAAATAGTATGGTTGTAGTTGTGTTGTGTTAAAAAGTGTGAAATCCTAAAATGCTACTCAAAGGTTGTGGTGGAATGTGGATTTTGTTTAATTTTGTGGTATGAATGAAAAAATGAAAGGAATAGTCACCGTGTTTGTTGATATCGACGACACGCTTTGGTGGTTTACCGAAAACTCGAAACTGGCATTGCGCCACACATTCGACGCGTTTGATATTTCCAGCGTATGCACCTACGAGCGATTCAAGGAAGTGTATTTGAAAAAGAACCTTGAATTGTGGAACCTGTATCACCACGGACTTATCGACAAGGATTTTCTTGTCAATGAGCGTTTCAGATTCACGCTGAAGGAGTGTGGCTACAAGGGCGATGTGGAGAAAATGTGCCACTTGCTCGACGAGGAATATTTGAGATTCCTGGCTTTGCAGTCCACCACCATTCCTGGCGCGCGCCAGTTGCTTGAATACCTTGTGGCGAAGGGTTATGATGTGAACACCCTCAGCAATGGTTTTCAGGGCACGCAGCAGCAAAAACTCATTTCGGGCGGACTATCCGACCTGATTCACCGTAATGTGCTGAGCGACGACTGCGGAATCACCAAGCCCCAGCGTGGCATTTTCGACTATGCCCTTGAGCAGTGCGGTGCCGAAGCCGCCACCTCGGTGATGATTGGCGACAACCCCGATGCCGACATTAAAGGCGCACACGATGCAGGGTGGCGCACCATCTACTTTAATATACGCGGCTTGGACCCAATTGAGGGCACTGCCGATGCCGTGGTCACCTCGCTCGACGAGATTCAGCAAATCTTATAGCGCAGAGAAATTCGTGTAATTCCCGAAAATATCGTAATTTTGCACCCGTTATGACAGAAGAACAACGATTACATTTAGAAGAGGAAACAGTAAAGATGCTCAAAACTGTATTCGACCCCGAAATTCCGGTTGATGTGTATAGTTTGGGTTTGATTTACAAGATAGATATCGACGACGACGCAAATGTGTCAATCGACATGACGCTCACCGCCCCCAACTGCCCAATGGCCGACTTCCTGTTTGAGGACATTCGCCAAAAGGTGGAAAGCATCGAGGGCGTGAAGAGCGTGAACGTGCAACTGGTTTACGAACCCGAATGGGACCAGAGCATGATGACCGATGAAGCAAAACTCGAATTAGGAATGTTATAATCCCCACCTCGCCTCACTTTGCCTCACACAGATCTCACAGATCACACGGATTTTTTTGGGGGATGGTGGATGATAAAAGTGTGACTTGCTTTGCCTCACACAGATCTCACAGATCTCACGGATTTTTTTTGGGGCTGGTGGATTGTGGGGGGGGGATTGGAGCACTCGGAGCACTCTGAGTACTTGGAGCACTCGGATTTTCTAACTTCTAACATCTAATCTCTAATTTCTAACATCTAATAAATGATTTATTTCCTCAGCGATTTGCACTTGGGTGCCAAGTATTTTGACAATCCACGCGAGAAAGAACTTGCGGTGGTCAGTTTCCTCGACAGCATCGCTGCCGACGCAGAGGAAGTGTATCTGTTGGGTGACATTCTGGATTATTGGTACGAGTATAAGAATGTGGTGCCACGCGGCTATGTGCGCTTCTTCGCCGCCATTGCTCGACTCACCGATGCCGGCATACCGGTGTATTGGATGACCGGCAACCACGATGTATGGCTGTTCGACTATCTGACCACCGAGATAGGCATCACCGTATATAAAGGTGCGCTGCAAAAAGAAATTAAAGGCGTGCAGTTTCTGCTCAGCCATGGCGATGATGTGGGGTATCAGCCGCCCATGTATCGCTTTATGCGTTGGTGCTTCCACAATCGCGTGTGCCAATGGCTGTATGCCAACCTTCACCCACGCATCACCTACGGGGTGGCGCACGGCTGGTCGTCGAGCAATCGTACCCACCGCAAGCCCACCGCCGTGAAAAAAGAGATAGAAGTGTGCTACGCCAATCTGCTCCGCTTCACCGAGGCATATTCGCAGCAGCACCCCGAAGTGCGGCACTATGTGATGGGGCACCTTCACCTTGCCAAGCACGCCACACTCGACGAGCAGGGCCGCACCATCACCATACTTGGCGACTGGATTACGCAAAACACCTACGCCACATTCGACGGCAAGGAAATGCGCCTCCACACCTACGCGCCCAAAAACTGAGTAAGCGCGATTGATGATTTGAGAAGTTGGGCGGCTTTTAAAATCGGGAGCGGTGAAAAGGGTGAAAAGGTGCTAAAAAATTCATAAACAAATAGAAAAATCATATTTTCTTGATAAAAATTGCCCAATATTAGTGCCTAATTCAAAAAAAAGTGCGATATTTGCACTTGCAAAATCGGAGACCACCCCAAAGTGGTTGATATTCGTATGTAAATATTTGAAAATCAGTCATAATGAAAAAGTCTTCGTTTTTGAGTGTTAGATAACATTAATAAATCACTATAAATATACAATACTAAAATGACAAAAGCAGACATCGTTAGCGAAATCTCAAAAGCAACAGGTATTGATAAGGCTTCTGTTCTTGAAACAGTTGAAAAGTTTATGGAAACAGTTAAGGACAGCTTGTCAAACGGCGAAAATGTATATCTCCGTGGTTTCGGTAGCTTTATCGTAAAGACCCGTTCGCAAAAGACTGCACGCAACATCTCTCAAAACACCACAATGATTATTCCAGAGCATAACATTCCTGCCTTCAAGCCAGCTAAGGTGTTCATGGAACAAGTGAAGAAGTAATTGCCCATCGCATTTGCGAATAGGTGAAAATCATTATCCTCGACAGAGAAAAGACAAAATATATTTTTTAATCATTTAAAACTAAGTAACAATGCCAAGCGGAAAAAAGAGAAAAGGCCACAAGATGGCTACGCACAAGCGCAAGAAAAGACTTAGAAAGAACAGACATAAAAATAAGAAATAATCTTTCTGTTTAAGTCACACATACTGAGAACAAACTCCCTTTGGCAAAGGTCTCGGTAACGAGCTCCAGCAATAGGTAAGGAGAGTTTGTTCTTTGTCGTATTATTAGATGGCTAAAATTCCCTTTCAAACCAATGAGAAGTGAATTAATAGTTGACGTACAGCCGACCGACATATCCACGGCGCTCCTTGAAGACGGGCGCTTGATGTCGCTGCAAAAGGAGTCGAGAGACGTATCCTATGCCGTCGGTAACCTCTACTTTGCCAAGGTAAAGAAATTGATGCCAGGCCTTAATGCCGCATTCGTGAATGTGGGGCACAAAAAGGACGCATTCCTTCATTACCTTGATTTAGGTTCGCAGTTTGGATCGTATTCAGAGTTCATCAAATCGGTTCTCGAAAATCCGGAAAAGCGTCCTTCGTTATCAAAATTCAAATTGAAGCCCGACATCGACAAGCATGGTTCCGTGTCCGACGTGCTTCAGCAGGGGCAACAGTTGCTCGTGCAGATAGTGAAGGAACCCATTTCCACCAAAGGACCACGACTTACCACCGAAATCACTTTCACAGGGCGCTTTATGGTGCTCATCCCTTTCAACAACAAGATTTCGGTGTCGCAAAAAATCAAGAACTCCGCCGAAAAAATGCGTCTGCGCAAGCTCGTGGAGAGCATCAAGCCCCACAACTTCGGGGTAATCATTCGCACCTCGGCAGAAAACAAGCGAGCAGCCGAACTCAACGCTGAAATGAAAGTGCTGGTCAAGTGCTGGGAAGACAGTGTCGCAAAACTGCAATACACCACCCCGCCAGCTCTCGTGTATGAAGAAGAGAGCAGGGCAGTGAGTGTGATTCGCGACATTTTCAGCCCCGAATTCGAAAGCATATATGTGAATAATGCGGAAATCTACGACCAGCTCCACAACTATGTGAGCCTAATAGCCCCCGACCGTGCCGACATCGTGAAAATCTATTCCGACGATGTGCCTATCTTCGATAAGTTCAATATCACAAGGCAAATCAAGTCGTCGTTCGGAAAAACGGTATCGTTCAAGTCGGGAGCATACATAATAATTGAAAGCACCGAAGCACTGCATGTGATAGATGTGAACTCCGGTAACCGCTCAAAGGCCTCCAGCGACCAGGAAAGCAACGCACTCGACGTGAACCTGCTCGCAGCCGACGAGATAGCGCGACAGCTCCGTCTGCGCGACATGGGCGGCATCGTGGTGGTCGATTTCATCGACATGGCAAAGAGCGAACACCGCCAAGCCCTCTACGACCACATGCGTGAAGTGATGCAAAAAGACCGCGCACGGCACAACATATTGCCGCTGAGCAAATTTGGACTGATGCAAATCACCCGTCAGCGCGTGCGCCCGGCTCTCGACATCGTAACCGCCGAAACCTGCCCTTCATGTGGAGGTAAGGGTGAGGTTCTGCCTTCGCTGCTTTTTACCGATATGCTGAAAGACAAGATTGATTACCTTGTCAACTCGCTCGGAGTGAAAAACTTTATTATGTATGTCCACCCATTTGTTGAAGCCTATTTGAAGAAAGGCGTTATCAGCGAATACTTTAAATGGCGTCGTGAATTTGGACGCAAGTTTAAGTTAATGGCCGACCAGAGTCTTGCATACCTGCAATATAAGGTAATCGACAAAGACCACAACGAAATCGACCTGAAAGAAGAAAAAGACACGAGCAGCTCACACAGCAAAAAAGAGCAACGCTCGCGCAACACTAAAAACGAAGACTGACGCCCCGTAGAAAGCGGTGACCAAGGAGGCATTACCTCCATCACCCACCACGGCGATAGTAACTTCAATGAATGAAAACGAACAAAGTCCGCATCTCCGGAGGCACACCCAAGCCTCCCCAAAGATGCGGACTTTTTATTTATCCCCAGTGAAATTAATTTTAGAAGTTAAGAAGATTATTATTTTAGAAGTTAAGGAGTTAAGAAGTTAAAGAAGTTAAGACGACACCTTCGCCTCTGCTGGCTCCTTTCTGGTGTTAAGACGATACCTTCGCCTCTGCTAATATATGCCGGAATCGAAACACCGATTTAATCTATTTAAAATCCACTTACACCGATTTTTTAGAAAGAAAATCCCCATGTTACAGGCATCGGAGATGCCTGATAATGTGAAACACCATGCAAGCGAAAAGAGCCCCAAAGGGGCGATTGAGCGTAGCTTGGTGATAGAAGGAGGTAAAGATGATGAGCCTCGGAGAGGGTCTATTGTTGTAACCTCAATGCCCTTGACCACAACCGACCGTCTCCGACGCTCATGTATGAGAGGTGTGGACTGCTGTCACCAAGCTGCGCGGCCTTGCGACTGCGTCGGCAAGACCGTTTGCATGGTGTTTCGCATCATTCGGCATCTCCGATGCCTATTCCCTCATAAAATTCCCATAAATGTAAGAATAAAATTCCCATAAATGTAAGAATAAAATTCCCATAAATGTAAGAACAAAATTCCCATAAATGTAAATGAAAAATTCCTATAAATGTGATTTTAGGTGATGGGCGTAGTGGCAAAAGCATTACTATCAAAAACACCATCAAAGGGATGGTTCTTTTGATGGTGTTTGTTGTAATGTGTTGAGTGTGCGAATGTTGGAACTGATTTTTGTTGCTTATTTTTGAAGTTATTTTTGCTTTTTTCTTGATTATGCTTTTTTGGGGGGGATGAGGGAAAGTTATTCCTTTAGGTAGGGTGGTGGGGGATTATTTGGGGAGGAGGTTGGCGAAGGAGGCGTTGCTCCACACGATGAAGTTGCCTTCGGTGTCGGTGCTGATGGTCATCACGCCCAGATCGGTGCGCTTCTCGAAAAGGGCTTGGGTGCGCTCTGTGCCCATTGCCATACAGGCAGTTGCCCATGCGTCGGCAGTCATGCAGTCGGGGGCTACAACGGTGGCGCTAAGCAGGGTGGATTCCTCGCTCTTGCCGGTCAAAGGGTTCACGATGTGCGACACCTTTTTGCCGTTCACTTCCTTGAATTTGCGGTAGTTGCCGCTTGTTGCCACCGCCTTGCCGTTGAGGGCAATCACAAGAGCCGATTCGTGAACGGTGGTTTGGTTGTTCTCCACAGGCATATCAATCGAGATGTGCCATGGCGTGCCTTTCTCGTTCACGCCTTTCGCCACCACTTCGCCTCCAATTTCCACCATACAGTTCGTCACGCCGTTGCGTGCCAACATTCGTGCCACCTCGTCGCATGCAAGTCCCTTGGCAATGCTGCTGAAGTCGAACTGGATGCGCTGGTCGCTCTTCACCACTCGCTCATCTTCGAGATGCACTTTTGCGATGCCCACAAACGTGAGCAGGCTGTCGATTTCGGTTTGCGTGGGCAGTTTGCCATTTTTATAGCCGAATCCCCAAGCGTTCACCAGCGGCATCACGGTAGGGTCGTAAGCGCCAGCCGATTGCTTGTTGATGTCCACCGCGCAGCGGAACATACGAATGAAAATGCTGTCGGCACGGTTGGTGGAGTTGGCGTTGAGGCGCGACACCAGCGACTGCTTGTTAAACACGTTTGCGCTGCGGTCGATTGCATCGAGCACTGCGCCAATAGAGTCCGACAAGTCGGCAGTAGCCTCGTAGGTGATGTGGTATTCCGTGGTCCACACATCGCCTTGCGCCTTGAAAAATGCTTTTTTCTCAGGCTTCATCACAAAAAACGCCACCACAGCGCCAATGGTGAAAATCAAAACGGCGATATATTGCTTCGTGAAAATTCGTTTATTCTCCATATTCATATTCGTTCAGTATTGTGTTCGCAAAGTTAGTGTTTTTGTCGGTGAATAGTTGCGAAATGTGGATAAATGTGGTGAGTTTCGGAAAAAATATTTATTTTTGCAAAAGATAGGATGCATTTGGTTTGCACTATCTTTGCAGAAAGAATAGAAATTAATTAGAAATTTAACAATGATGAAAAAGACCCTTTTGATTTTAGCGATTGCCATGATGGCAATTGGCGCAAGTGCGCAAGTGCGCTTTGGCGTGAAGGCTGGTGTGGGCGTGAACACCCTCCACATCGAAAATCCATCTTCAAATTTTGACACCGACAATCGCACCGGATTCACCGGTGGTGTGATGATGGAAGTGAACCTCCCATTTGGTATAGCTGTTGACGCTTCAGCCCTCTACACCCGCCGCAGTGGCGCGATTGAGGACACGGAAGTGGGCGTGCGCGACTATATCGCAGTGCCTGTGAACCTGAAGTATAAACTTTCGCTTCCAGTGGTGAGCAACATCATCACCCCATTCGCATTCACTGGTCCAGAATTTGCCTTCAATGTGGGCAACAAGAAGTCGGAGGCTGGTAGCGAATACAAGAGCACCACTGTGAGCTGGAATGTGGGCTTGGGCGTGGAACTCGTGAAGCACGTTCAGATTTCGGCAGCCTACTGCATGGGCATCAACAAGAGCATCACCAACGTGCTCGGCATCAGCGGTGTGGAATCGGGCGCAAAAGACCGTTGCTGGACCATCACAGCCGCTTATTTGTTCTGATTTTAAAGAAAATCCTTCAATATGGGGAGAGTGGCACTTTGTTGCCGCTCTCCTTTTTTACATTGAGGGGTGGGGTGGATTGTTTTTTCTTGTTATATAATGTGTGGTGATTTGGGAAAAATGCTTATATTTGTAGTTGCAAAATGACGGTTACCGCACTGATGCCGTCGCATTTGCTATGCAATATGCTGATTAACTATATGATAGCTAATTTTTGACTGTATTACAAATTTTATAAATTAACTAATTAATAACTAACTAACAACATTCTCAACATGAAAAGATTTACAACTTCATGGATGCGTGTAATGCTTTTAGGCTTGGTTAGCTTGTTTGCTTTCCAGGAGGCTGGTGCTGCCACCGTAACGTACGATGGCATCAACTACACCACTAAAGGCACAAATGCTACAGTTAAGCGTTACACTTTCAAAAAGGGTGATACCACCTTCTACAAGGGTGATATCGTGATTCCTGAAACATTTGTAGTCAAAAATGTTACTTACACCGTAGTGGCTACAGCTGCCAACGCATTCGCTGACTGCCGCGAGCTTACTTCTCTGCAGCTCCCAAAAACTTGCGTTACCATCGGTCGTAACTGCTTCAAGGGCTGTACTGCATTGAAGAACGACCCAACTCCAGCTACTGCCACCTCACTTGGCAATGGCTATCTCCAGGACTGCTCTTCAATCACAGAAGTGACTATCCCTGCAGGTGCTTCTGGCAAATTCGTAGCTCAAAACCTTGCAGGTATGACCAGCTTGAAGAAAATCACTTTCGCAGATAGTGAAACTCCTTTCAATATTAACGTTCTTGCATTTGTAAACAAATTAGGCGAAAGTGTAAAGAGCCCAATCGAAGAAATCTATTTCGGTCGTAACCTTGATGAAGGTTCTGGTTCAAACATGCCTTTCCGTGGTATCAAGACTTTGAAGAAGGTGACTTTCGGTGGCCATTTCACCACTGTCGACGCTGAAATGTTTATGGGTTGTACTGGCCTTACTGAAGTGGTTTATGCTCCTGGCGTGAACGTGACTTCATTGGGCGCTGGTGCTTTCGCAAGCTGCTCTTCACTCGCTTCTCTTCAAATTCCTGCTACAATCACCGCAATTCCTGAACGTCTTTGCTCAGGCGACGCTGCCCTCACCTCTATCACTATGGGCGACGCCGTTACCTCAATCGGTGCTACTGCATTCTACAAGACAGGTTTGAAGAATCTTCAAATCCCTGCTTCTGTTCAAACTATCTACTCAAACGCATTCCAAGGCTCTGCTCTCGTGGGCGAAATCGCTCTTCCAGCAGCCCTCACTTCTGTAGGTTCAAACGCATTTGCCGACACTAAGATCACTGGTGTGAACATTCCTGCTGGTGTTACTGCTATCGGTGCTGCTGCATTCGCTCCTATCACCACTCTTGCTACTATCAAGGTAGATGAAGCCAACACTGCTTTCAAGGTGGTGAACGGCGCTCTCGTAACTGCTGATGGTACCCGTCTTCTCGTCACTGGTCACCAAGGCACTGTGGGCACAGATGCTTTCGCTACTGTAACCAATATCGACAACTACGGTATGGCTTACGCTCCTTGCGCAGTGGCTGAATTCCCAATGCTTGAAAAGATTGGCGACTATGGCTTCGCTAATAGCGCTATCAAGAACTTTACTCTCAAGAGCAACGTGACCGTTGGTTCTAACATCTTCAAAAAATCAGCTCTCGAAGCTATCGTGTTTGAAGACGGCCGCAACGAAATTCCTCAAGGTATTTGTGGTGGTTGCGAAAAACTCAACAGCGTGACACTCCCTACTACCGCTACCAACATTATGAAGGATGCATTTGCTGATTGCCCTGCTCTGAAGAACATGGAAATTCCTGCAAACGTCAACTATATGGAACCAGGTGCAGTGCCTGCCACTATCGAATCGCTCCGCGTGCTCAACGGCAACACTCCAGCTCTTGCAGCTAACGTGTTCAAGGCAGAGCAAAGCAATGTAGTATGTAAGGTGGCTACTAAGGCTGTGGCTAAGTATAAAGCTGCTTCTCAATGGCAATACCTCAACATTCAAGCCGACCCAACTATCCAAACTGGTGGCGCTTCACTCGGTTGCCCAACTGGTCTGTACTTCGCAACCACCGATGGTAAACTCATGTATAAGGATGAAAACGGTCAAATCGTTGACACCAAGTTTGCAACAGGTGCTCACGCATTCACCCTCCAAAGCTACAAAAACCGCATCTATGTGGCAGTGGCTGGTGAAGAGTTCAAATACCAAAACCCTGACCTTCCACTCGGCGACGGTGAACTCTTCTATGTAAACAACACCAATGGTATCTTCTACCGCGTAACTGTTCTCAACAACGTAGGTTACAAGCCAAGTGAAGACCCATTCTCAATGTATATCGACAAGGCTACAAACAACATCTACATCGCTGACCGTAACGTGGGTGTTCACAAACTCAATGCCGACACCACTGGTCTCTATGGCCCACAACCATTCTTGTTCGACAACGCATGGCTCCCTTACTATAACGACCTCCTGAGCTGGGGCGCTATCACTGGTGGCTTCTGCCGCGACAGCAAGGGCATCTACTGGCGTACCACTAAGTTCAATGGTCTTGGTCTTACTCGTTTCCGCGATGCCGACATCTATCCAGAAGGTGGCGCTGGTAAGAAACAACCATTCAATGTGCTCTTCAAAGACGTAATTATCAAAACTTCTTACCTCGATGAAGAAAACGGCTACTACTACATGTTCGTTCAGAAGGCTGCTGGTGCTAAGCCAGGTGTTTACCGTATTGCTCTCTCAAAACTCCAAAACGCAGATGGTAGCGACGTAGAAGGCAATGCCGACCTCACAATCGCTGACTGCCAACTCATCGACGATTCTCCAATCTTCATGGATGGTAATGAAGACTCTGGTGAAATTTGTAACATCGCTCAAATCAATGGCGACGGTACCAACATTTATTGGTCATACATCGCTGCTCCAAGCGACGACAAGGCTATCAAGGGTAGCGTGGCTCTCGATGCCAACAACCCACTCCACAAGAGCGGTATCAAGACTATCAAGAGTGCAGATGCACAACCTGTAGTTACTTTTGCTGTTGAAGGCGTAGAAGCATACGGCGTGTGCGGTGCTACTTATGTGGCTCCTCAAGTGGTATTGCCAGAAGCAATCACTCTCGACAAGGAAGAAGTGACTTTGAACAACGGTGGCGAAACTGTACAACTCACAGCTACAGTTACTCCTGACGAAGCCGACAACACCAACGTGGTTTGGACTTCTTCTAACGAAGAAATCGCTACAGTTGACGCTAACGGTCTTGTGACCACTATCAAGCAAGCTTCTTGGAACGAAGAAACTCCTTGCACAGTTACTATCACTGCAAGCTGCGAAGCTAAACCTGAGCTCAAGGCTACTTGCGTGGTGAAGATTCTCAACCCAACTGCTGAAGTGAAGCCAGAAAGCATCACTCTCAACTACGAAGAATACACTATGCCTGGTGGCGTGAACGAACTCCAACTCGTGGCTACTGTTCTTCCACAAGAAACTACCAACCCTGCTGTAAACTGGACTTCTAACAACGTAGAAATCGCTACAGTTGACGCTAACGGTCTTGTGACTATCCTTCCTGCAAACGGCAAGGCTGCTACTGACCGCGTGGTGACTATCACCGCTACTTGCGTTCGCAATGCACAAGCTTCTGCTTCTTGCGTGATTACTATCCCTGCTGAAGTGACTGGCGTTGCCGACATCTACGGTACTAAGACTATCAGCAGTGTGAAGTACTACAACGTGGCTGGTATGGAATCTGCTACTCCATTCAATGGCGTGAACATCGTGGTTACTAACTACAGCGATGGCAGCCAATCAGCAAGCAAATTGGTGAAATAATCCATCAGTACACAGAGTGATTCCCTGAATCACTTTTAAAATACCCAAGTTGGGCGGCTCACTCACGAGTCGCCCAATTTTTTTGTGGAAATGATACAATTTGTATCAATTCCATTTGTTTTGTGGGTGTATGGCACGAAAATAGGAACCCTATATAAGCAAGAATGTTTATGGGTGGAGAGATGCAATGCCTGTGGGGCGGGTTTGTGGAACGTCAGGAGGCATCGGAGATGCTTGATAATGCGAAACACCATGCAAGCGAAAAGAGCCCCAAAGGGGCGATTGAGCGCAGCTTGGAGACAGATGGAGAATGATATGATGAGCCTCGGAGAGGGTCTATTGTGGTAGCATCAACACTCTTGACCACAACAGACCCTCTCCGAGGCTCATGTATATGGTAGCCGACTGTCACCAAGCTTCGCGGCCTTGCGACTGCGTCGGCAAGACCGCTTGCATGGTGTTTCGCATCATTCGGCATCTCCGATGCCTGCCCCTACCGTTGTTTCAGTTCCCTATGGATTTTCCTTTGAGCCTTTAGCAGTCTGCAAAGAGCGAAAAAAAGCGAGGCTGCCTTTTGGGGAGCCTCGCTGTGTTATGTGGAATGTGGTTTGGGTGCTTTATTTGAAGAAGTAGGTGGCGTTAAGGAACCATGTGCGGTTCTTTGCGCTGTGCTCTTCAAGAAGTTTTGTGCGGCACGATTCGCCGATGCTGAATTGGTAGCCTGCCTTGATTTGCACCTTCTCGAAAAGTTCGCAACCGATACCCATCTGCAAGCCAACGCTCAATTTGTTGTAACTCAACTGGTCGGCGCATTTGCTGTGGCCTGCCAATATCGAAATCACAGGACCGGCAAACGCCATTGGCATCAGCGTGCTTTCGAAACCGTTCAGGTTGTGATAGCGGAATTTCAGGTTGATGGGAATGTCGATGTAGTGGAGAGTGGCAGTTTCGGCACCGATGCCCATCGACGACCACGCCTTCTTTTCTTCAAAGTGCAGTTTGGCATTGCGCATCGAGTAGAGCAAACCAGCGTCCACGCCGAAACCGATGCCCGGAACCATCAGTTCACCCACGATACCGGCATTGCCGCCGAGCATCCTATCGCTGCTGAAAATATCGCCTTGTCCGAAGTGTAATTCGTTGTAATTCACACCCACGGTGGCACCGAGGCGTGTTTCTGCACTCATATTGATAGAAGATGCTGCAATCACAGCAGCTATTGCAAGTAAGAATTTCTTCATTTCTAATAATTTGTATCTCGTAAAATAATATGCAAAACTATAACAAATTATCCGTTTAGGCAAAATTTTCAACTTTTATAACAATTTTCCACGCCACCCATCCACAAAATGGGGATGCACAGAGAAGTAAATCGTATCTTTAGCGATTCATCATGACGTAGGGACATGCCTTCGGCATGTTTCGATGTATCAACGCCTTGGAAACATGCCGAAGGCATGTCCCTACGCTATGGCGCTGTTTTTTGTGATTTGACACATCCTCCACTACATTATGGTGTTACGTTGTTTGTGAGCGCAGCATCGCTGTGTGTGGGGGATTAGTGCTTTTTTCTGGTTTGCATTTGATTGGCTACGTATTGGGTCCAGGTGTCGATGTTGTCGGTGAGTTTGGCGGGGTAGGGCAGATCTATCTTCACGTCGGGGCGTATGCCTGAGGCTCCGTTGTGTTGCTCGGCACCGCTCAGAAACGACGACGACAAAGAAATGGGGTAGTAAACTTGAATGCGGCTGTGGGGCAGGTGGAAGGGCACCAGATTGCCAGTTTCGGCGGCTCCAGCGCTATTCTCTTTGCCGTAGATGGCATATCGCTCACGGTCGGTGAAATTTCGTGCTATTCGCAGAATGGTTTCCGCAGAACTCGCTGTGCGGCGGTCGATGATGAATGCTATGTGGATATTGGTGTCGTGTGGCGGAATTTCGTCGGTGTCGTCGTCATCTTCATCAGCGCCCATCAGCAGAAACGACTTGGTGGACTTGTCGAAGTCGGCGACTTGTGTTTTCAGCCAATCCTGCATCGAATTGTTTGTTCGGTTGGCGTAGGTGTTCCTGAACCAGTATGCTTCAGGAGCGAGTGCCTTGTGATCGATGAGCAGCGAAATCAGCGGAACCCAGATTTCATCGCTACCACCGCTATTGCCACGAATGTCGATAATCAGATTCTTGCATTTGCTGCCCATAAACTCGCTCACCGCATTTGCCACCCATTCGTTGGTGGGGTTTTTGCCGGCGCACGACGGAATGCGAATCAGGTAGGTGTGCTTATTGATGCGAGTGGATAGCGTCTGTGGGGCGTAGTCCATCAGGTGGGCATAGTCGGGCGTGTCCTTCCTCTTATACACGCGCCAAAAGAGGTGGTCGTCTATATAGTAGTGTGCGTCGAATTGTGAATTAAACCAGTAGGCGTATTCGCAAGTGGCTTGCTTGATGCCCATTTTCCCGGTTTCAATGTCGCATTTCAGCGAATCCTTCATTTGGCTGTAACGCTCGCCAAATCCACCCTTCATGATGGCTGGGAACGCCGCATAATTAGCCTCGGTGTAGGCGGTGAGATAGGCAAAATCTTGCAGATTGTTGGTGATGCTGTCACATTCAATGTAGGAGTGTGATGCCGCATTCGTGCTTTGCCAGCAAGCCAAGCATAATGCGCAGATAGAAATGAACTTCAGCATTTTGGAGATATTTAAAAATATACGTCGCAAAATTACAGAAATATCGCAAACAATCACGTTTAAATAGATTTAAAAATGTAAGATTGGGAAAGGGGTGCGTTTTTTATTTTGAATATTAGGGGGGATTTGGTAACTTTGTTTTTTATCAGCAAATTACTTTGTGTATATGAAGATGAACTGGAACCAACTGATATGCGACAAGCGATTGGGCCTGGAGCATTATCACGACAATAAAGGCGGTGTGAGAAGCGACTTTCAGCGCGACTTCGACCGCTTGGTGTTTTCGTCGCCATTCCGCAGACTACAAAACAAGACGCAGGTGTTTCCGCTGCCGGGCAGCATATTTGTGCACAACCGCCTGACGCACTCGCTGGAGGTGTCGTGTGTGGGCAAATCGCTCGCTGGCGAGGTGCTGCTGCTCTTGGGCGAGAAATACGCCTCTGAGCCGTGGGTGGCGCGTATGGACGCCATTCCTGAGATTGTGGCGGCTGCCTGCCTTGCCCACGACTTGGGAAACCCGCCGTTCGGGCATTCGGGCGAGCGTACCATCAGCGCATATTTCAGCGAGGGGAAAGGTCAGCAGTTGAAGCCTCACTTCAACGAATGGCAGTGGAATGACCTCGTGCACTTCGAGGGCAACGCCAATAGTTTTCGCTCGCTCGTGCATCAGTTCAAGGGACGGCGTGTGGGCGGCTTCGCCATGACCTACAGCACCCTTGCCTCGATAGTGAAATACCCCTACGCATCGCTCTACGCTGGCGAGAAGGGCAAGTTTGGCTTCTTTTCGTCGGAGCAGGAGCATTTTGAGAAAATAGCCACCGAACTTGGCTTGATAAAGTTAGGCGAAGGTCGCTATTGCCGCCATCCGCTGGTGTATTTGGTGGAAGCCGCCGACGACATCTGCTATCAGGTGATGGACATTGAAGACGGCCACAAACTGAAAATCATCGGCACGGAGGAAACCGTCAACCTCCTGCTCGCTTTCTTTACGCCAGAGCGTCAGAATCACATTCGTGAGGTGATGAGCAGCGTGGACGACCCCAACGAGAAGATAGCCTATCTGCGTTCGAGCGTGGTGGGGCTGCTGGTGCGTGAGTGCGCACAGGCTTTTGTGGAAGGCGAGGAGCAGATTCTTGAAGGCAAATATCAGGGTGGCTTGATTGAGCACATTTCGCCATTGGCAACGGCTGGCTACACGCAATGCAGCCAACTGGCGCGACGCAAACTCTACAGCGCAAGTTATGTGACCGATGTCGACCTTGCCGGTAACCGCATCATCAACCTGCTACTCGACAAACTGATTGACGCTGTTACGCACCCCGAACGCAACTACTCGCAACTGCTGCTCAACAAATTCCCGGAGCAGTATGATGTGTATGCCGGAAGCCAGTTTGAGAAAATTCAGGCGGTGCTCGACCACATCAGCGCCATGACCGACGTGTATGCGCTCAACCTTTACCGACAACTTTGTGGCATATCGCTACCAACCGTATAACAATCAACTTTCAGAACGTAATGAAACAAATTATCACGCATCTCACAGACAACGATGCATATACTTTTAGTTGCCTGTATTATATTCTTCATACATATCCTCGCGCCGAAGTGGAATACACTTTCTTCGACCGCAACCACACCCAATATCCCGAAGGGTTTGCCGACTTGCTCCAAGAGCAGGTGAATTATATGCCAAATGTGCAAATCACCGACGAGGAAATTGACTTTATGAAGCGCAAAATGTATTATCTGCCGCTGTGGTTCTTTACGTTGCTGCGTGGCTATCGCTTCAATCCTGCCGAGGTGAGCATCAGCCAAGACGCAAACCGCGAACTCCACATTTCGGTGAAGGGCAAGTGGTTTTCCACCATTATGTGGGAAATGGTGCTGCTGTCGTGCATCAGCGAACTTACGCACATTCTGAATGGCGATGTGGAAAAATACGATGCCGCCCTTGAGGAAGAGCGCAGTCGTGAAAAGGCACGCAAGGCATTGCGTAGCGGTTTGACCATCAGTGATTTTGGTCAGCGCCGCCGTTTCACCAAAGAGCATCATGATATGGTGGTGCGCACCTTCAAGGAAGAGTACCAGAAAGGCGGCTACACCGACGAGAATGGCGAGTTCCAAAAGTGGGAAGGCACTTTCACTGGCACCAGCAATGTGTATTTGGCAATGAAATACGACCTGATTCCAATCGGCACCATGAGCCATCAGTTGGTGTCGTTTGAGGAAAATGTGACTGGCGTGTTTGAATGCAATTTCAATGTGATGCGCAAGTTTAGCGATGTTTACGACGGCGACAATGGTATCTACCTCTACGATTGCTTCGGCGATGATGTGTTCTTCAGCAATCTCTCGAAGCGTATGGCAATGATGTATAAGGGCCTGCGTGTGGATAGCGGCAAAGAGGAAGAGCAGTTGGAAAAAATTATCGAAAAATACAAGTCGCTGGGCATCGACCCTGCCACCAAGCAGGTGGTGTATAGTAATGGCTTGAACCTCGACCGTGCTATCGAACTTCATAAGTTCACCGCTGGGCGCATGATGGACAGTTACGGCATTGGCACCTACCTCACTTGCGACGTGACCGGCTGCCAGCCATCAAACATTGTGATCAAACTCACCCGAAGCCGCATCACCGAACTGCGTGAATGGCACGACTGCATCAAACTCTCCTGCGACAAGGGTAAAACCCTCGGCAATTCCGAGAAGTGCAACTATATCCTGAAACTGCTTGGGAAGTAGCGTTTTTGCGCTTTGCGCGAGTCAACGAGTCAACAGGTCAACGAGTCAACAGGTCAACGAGTCTTTTTGAAGTCAACAGGTCAACGAGGACAATAGGTCGAGAACTTGGAGAGTTGATGGAGTGGCTGTTGATGCCGTATATTTGATGATTGACCTTGATTTTTGAGGAAAAATCGTAATAAAATACACCAAAAATGTATGGATATGCTTTTGGTAATTTTCGTTGTAACACATTAATTTATTGAGTGTTGCAGTAAAATTCTCCAAAAGCATATCCTTTATTTTGTAAAAGTGTTAATAAAGTTTAAATAGCAGTGGGTAATTTTTTTTGTTAGGCTTTTTTGTATTTCTTTATCGCAGAATTTTAATAGTCAAAAAAGCATTATGAGAAAAAATTACTTTTTCCTGATCATCTTATTCGTGATCTTCGCATCGTTTAAGGCAAGTGCCTTCAACATCACAGTGAATGTTGACGATGTTTCCAGAGTGACATTGTATTTGGGTTCATCCAAGCAGGCACTTTCTAATGGCGACAATGTGCTTGACGTGAAGACTGGCGACCGCCTCTACTTCTCGGCAAACACAGGCTATGTGTTGAAGTCGGTGATGAACGGCGACAAAGCCGAAACCATCAGTTCGCTCACAAGTTGTATGATTGGTCTCGACGAGGCCACCCACACTGGTGCAAAGTGGGTAGTGACCTCCTGTCCGCTCGACGATGTGCGCACAGCATCGTGCAAGGTGACTGTGGACAACGCTTCAAAGGTGACTCTCGGTTTTTCGGGCACTTACACCACATTTCCACTCGTGAATGGAGAGAATGATGTGAAGTTCGTGCCAGAAGTGGAATCTCCTTTTGTGATTTCTGCCAAAGACAATTCTACTTCTCTCTACAGCGTGAAGAAGAACTCCGAGGAGGTGCAGCCTAAGTATGGCTCTTATAGAGTGGATGTTGCAAATGGCGACAAGATTGAGATTCAAGCCAACTATCCTGATGTGGACTACAGCGTGAAGTTCAATCTCAGCGAAAAGGCTGCTGGCTTTATCACTATGGTGACGGTGAATGGTACAGAGGTGACCAACTACATGGACAACAACTTCACAGTGAAGGCTGGTTCGCAGGTTTACGTGGAGGGCAACACCAATGACTATACCTTGGAATCATTTAAGGTGAACGGCACCAGCGTGGATTTCTACGGCAACTACACCTTTATGGTGACTGGTCCAACCACAGTCGACATCGTGGCACGTAAGTTTGGTAATCTCAAAGCCGTGTTTGATATCGACGACGCTTCTCACGTGGAAGTGTTCAAGGGCTATTCTTACTATGGAAACAGCGTGACCGTGACTAATGGCAAAAACACCATCGAGGTGCCTGAGTCAGCTCCTGTCATCGCTGTTAAGGCTAAAGACGGATACATGCTCGTGAGCGTGAGCGACGGAACCACCGACTATGTGGAGCGCGACGGCAACACCGAAGTGAACGTGAAGGTGACCGACGGCATGAACGTGACCGTAAAGACCGCTGAACTGGTGCGCGACAAGAGTACTGTAGTGTATGTGGAAGACGCTTCGGTGCCTTCATTCATGCGCTTCATGCGTAAGGACTACACCACAATTAATTTGGTGACTGGCTACAACCTTATTCCATTCAATGATGGCGACCTTCCTTTCACCACCTCATTCTATGGTGTGAGCACCCTGAATGTGTATAAGAACGACGAACTCGTGGAACCTAAATACGCAGGAGCCACACAATATACACTCGAAGTGGCAGACAAGGATGTGCTGAAGTTCTTCTTCACTAAGACTCCTGCCAAGTTCAACGCAACAATTACCGTTGACGGCGAAGCCGAGAATCTGACAGTGATGAAGGACCAACTCAAAGAAGTGGCTGATTTCACCGCTCCTATTCCATGTCTTGAAGGTTCGGAACTTTTGTTCAGCGTGTCGGAAAAGTCATTCGTGAAATCGTTGACAGTGAACGGAACACCTGTTCAACCACAGGAAGACAAAACCTACAAGGTGGTGGTAACAGCCGACTGCAATATCAAGGTGGAACTGGGCGTGGCTTCAGGCATCAACGACGTGACCGCGGCAGTTCGTGACACAAACGACGTCTATAGAATCGACGGCGTATTGATTATGAAGAATGCTTCACGCAGCGAGGTAGAGAACCTTGGCAGAGGCATTTATATCATCAATGGCAAGAAAGTAATTCGTTAAATGAAAATATGATTAAACAGAAACTGTTTGCGGGATTGGCATTGTGCTCCCTTGCCTTGGGCGCACATGCCGCATCCCCCGACGATACCCAAGTGCGTGTCGTCTCAAAAGACTGGAGTACGAAAAACTACAACATTCGTGATTTGAATAAAATCGTATTCCATGATTCGGAATTAAGTATCATCTTCCGTAACAACCAGCAAAGCAAGGCGGCGTATTCCGACCTGCAAAAACTCATGTTTGTAGTTCAGCCGAGCGGTGTGGAAGATGTAACCACAAAGCGCCTCTCCATGAAGTATAGGGGTGGTGCCATCTATGTTGACGGTTGGACCGAAGGGGTTGCCAACGTGGCACTCTACGACGTGATGGGACGCATGCACGGCATGATTAAGGCGTGGAACGGCGAACCTATCGACGTGAGCCACCTGTCGCAAGGCGTTTATATTCTGAAAATCAAAGGCTATTCAATGAAATTTATCGTAAAATAATAATAAAAGAAAGAAATGAAAAATCGTTTTTATATACTCGCATTTATCGCAATGTTTTTGTGCAACATCGCTGTATCGGCACAAGAGCGCAACCCAAACCGTTTGATTCTCCATAAGGGAGGTGAAATTCTTAAAACCTACTCTGCTGACGAGATTGATGACATCACTTTCGACTATGTGAGCAACAAGGAAGTGGGTATCACTGTGCTGAATGTGGACAACAATTCTTGCAAGGTGAAGTTTGAAATGCCCGACAGTTGCGCCTCATATCTCGTAGGTGCTATTCCTGCCGAGTCGAGCGAGGATTTGGTTCAGTATCTTCTGAAGAACAACACTGCCAAATTAACAGAGAGCAAAGAGTATGTTTTCGAGAACTTGAAGTCGGGAATTGATTACTATATTTTGGCATTGCCTATCGACAATTATGGATTGACAACCATCCTTTCCAAAAAGCAGGTGAAGACCACAGCACTTGTATATAAGGATGAAGAATCAAAATTCTTCGATGTGGACTATTGGGGAGATTATGCCAGCCTTGGCTATCAGAATTTCGTGATTCGTTTGGGTGATTGCCCACACGATGGTATCAACCCAAGAGGCAACGGTAAAATCTACAGTTTCAGTATCCACTGCAAAACTTCTGATGGCACAGTCGAACCAATGCCACTTCCTGGCACATACACATATTATATCGACGGTGATCCTACCGATATGACTATGGATGGCCAATGTGAGTTGGATGTGTATTCTAACTACAAGTCAGAAACTAATTATGTGGGTGAGGGCATGAAGTTCAATCAAGCCACTCTTACTATCACAAAGAATGCCGATGGCACTTACACCGTAGTAGCTAAGATTCAGTTGCAAAATGATGAATGTGTAGCCGTTACATATAATGGTGCTTGCAGCAAGTACAGAGACAAGACATTTAAGGGCTATGAAGGTCCAAATCTTGATCACGACATTGAATTTACTTGCGACTACGCAACTCCTTACGACTTAGACGGTCTGTGCTTTGAAATCATGGACGGTGGCTATCCTTATGCTGAAGGTGCTTCATGGTATAAGCGCAACCGTATTATGATTTTCTTGAATGACGACGGTCATGGTATGCCACGCATTGGCACCTTCCCTGTAACAGAAGATGGCGCAAACGGCACAGTGGCAAGGGGCTACTATAAGGTTATGGGTGCTGGTGTATATGGTCAAGTAGGCACTTGCTATCAATACCTCGACAATCCTGGCGTGTATGCAACATTCGGTTTCGTGCAGAGTGGTTCTGTTACCATCAGCAAGGATGAAACAACTGGACATTACACTATCGCTACCGATTTCGTTACCGATAAGGGTAAGTCAATCAAGGCCACATATTCAGGTCCATTCTTGAGTAATGGTAAGACCGCTCCAAAAAAGCAACGTGTGGAACGCGTTAGCCCACTTGCAAAATAAATATTATTAATCAGAAATCATATCGGCTATAAGCAACGTATGTAGCCCGATATACCCCCAAAATAAATCTCATCCTACAGCGCGAGCAATTCGCCTCGCCAAATTGTAGGATGAGATTTTTTTTGGAAATGATATACAAGTTGTCCCGAAGAAGAAGCGATGAAATTCCGTTAGGAATTTGATGTGTGTAGGCAGGTATGCAGAAAAGATG
>OJOI01000539.1_pt1 | contig 24966 bp, 19 predicted proteins | sample 1598061 | NCBI WGS metagenome assembly OJOI01 (sample SAMN01915224, study PRJEB22387) | human gut metagenome | isolation source: stool | host: Homo sapiens | place: USA
TACAATTGCGTACATCTTATATAAATAAATGTAAGTTAGCTCCGTCGGGTGGTCTTTAATCACTTAAAAAACACTTGCTCAAACCCGGTGCGGAATAATCAGGGCACAAAATTACTGCTTTTATTTGTTTCGGACAAGTTTTTCTTTTTCTTTTTTGTTTGCAGTATGTTATTTTGCTCTTTTTCTTCTTTCGGGTAGGGGCAGTTAGAAGGTTGATTATTAAATGGGATGTGGCTTTATTCATTTTGTCACTTTGATAATCGGGACTCTTCAGAATCGTTTATTTCGGACAGGATGCTTGCCTGGGTGAAAAAAACGCGTTCTGCAGGTTTTTCCCGATGACATATATCTTGGGGCTTTTGATTGATGGTACGCACAAGGAAAGGAAAAAGTCGTGTCGGTGGTGAAAGTGCTTCGGATGGGATTGCATTCCGATTTTTTTGTCACTTCAGAAAGTTCTGCCTGCGGTTGCCAACCGGAAGACGGAGTGTCCCTTTCAGACCGGATTTGGAATAACAATAGGAGATATTGGGGAAAACAATAGGAGATATTTCCAAAACATAAGGACATTTTCGGTGAATGCTTACGTCTTTTCGGCCAAATGCTTGCTTCTTTTTGCGAAAAGTCAGGCTTTCCGAGCCCGGAAGCCCGTCTTTTCGGCCTCTAAAGTCTCCATTTGGCTTTTTTCTTCTCTCCGGGTGTCGGAAACGGACAAGGACTCTGTTATGAAAAACAGATATTTACTTTCTTTTTGTACTGTTATTCGATGAACGGATGTCATCCGGTTGGATTGTTCAGAGTGGACAGCCGGATTTGTCTTCCGGAACGGAGATTAGCTGGCCAAGAGTACTGATGATTCTGTCGTAGGGATAGGCCTGAAACTCTTGGGCAGTAGTCATACCGCTGGTAACACCGGTAAAAGAAACTCCGGCAGCGGCGGCTGTTCCTGCATCCACTGTACTGTCACCGATGTATAATACTTCTTCGGGGCATGCCTTCAATCGGTCGATGGCAAGTAGCAAACCTTCAGGATCGGGTTTATGATGTGTCACATCTTCACCTCCGATAATGATGTCAAACCAATCATCCGGCATGTGATTTCTCAGGAAACTCAGTATCCGGAATCGGTATTTGGTTGAAATGATTCCGATACGGATTCCCTGTTTTTTCAGGTGTGTAAGCGTGGGGAGAGTATCCGGGAAAAGAATGGTATTTGCATTCATGTATATATCTGCCTCTTTGGAATACTCTTGTCTGAATGATTCCAGTTGGTCGGCGTCAGTAATTCCCGTAAGGATGCTGAACGATTCTTCAAGCGTTTTCCCAATGGTGCGTTTGATCATATCATCAGTGATACCGGTGTAGCCATGTCTCTCGAGTACGCTTCTGAAGCAGGTTACGATGCCACGCGAAGAGTCTGCCAGTGTATAGTCAAAGTCGAATAAATAAACAGTGTATTTCATTTGCGGAATTTTCGGCAAAGATAGTGAATTTTTTATTTCAATAAAGGTTATTTGCGTACTCTGCCTCCCGATATCCAGTGAGTCCGGTAATAGGGTTCATTGAGACTGCTGACAATGACTCCCTGGCTGGTGCTGGCATGAACAAACTTTCCGTCTTTGAGATAGATGCCCACGTGTGCCACTTTTCTGCGCGATTTCCGGCTACTGAAAAATACCAGATCACCTTCCCGAAGATTTCGCCGGGCAACTTTACTGCTCTCTTTCTTCTGACCGTCTGTGCTTCGTTGCAGTTTGATATGATATACCTTTTTATAAATCTGGCAGGTCATTCCCGAGCAGTCTGTGCCACGTTTGGTCTCTCCGCCTCCCCGGTAGGGAGTACCTATCCATTCGGCTGCTTCCAGGTAGAGTTTATGGTTATCCTCCATTCCGATGTCTACGCCCAAGCGTACAGAAGCACGGGCCAATTTCTTATAGTCTAGTTTGGGAGCAGAGGTGCGGCAGCCACTCAGGCCGATAACTAAGACGGTGAAAAGTAACAGATTAAAAAGGTGTTTCTTCATACATTCATTCTTCTTCTACATTAAAATAATCTTCCAGTTCTTTTTCTGCCGAATTGTTTTCGTTTACAAGGTCACGGATAATGACTCCATGCTCAAGCACGGCAATACGAGGACAGACATCCACCGTATGGTTCAGGTTATGGCTCGAAATAATGACCGTGGCATTATGTTCCTCATTATACTTTTTCAGCAGATGTTTAATGACGGATTGTGAACTTGGGTCCAGAAAATTAAACGGTTCGTCCAGAATGATCAGTTTCGGATAATGTAGCATGGCCGACACGATACCGATCTTTTGCTTATTGCCCGCCGAGAAGTTACGGATAAACTTCTTTTGTCCCAATACTTCCCCGTTCATAAAACGTTCGAAGGGGATCAGGCGTTCATCCACTTCTTCTTTTTTGAGTCCGTACATTTTACCGATAAAATAGAAATATTCTTCCGGAGTCAGGTAACTGATCAGGAATCCGTCATCGATAAATGCACCGGTAAAACTTTTCCAGTCTTCGCTTTGGTTCACATGAATGTCGTTGATAATGATTTCACCGGTATCAGCTTTCAGCAGGTCCAGCATTAAACGGAACAAAGTTGTTTTTCCGGCTCCATTGTTACCCACCAGGCCGACCATCTCTCCCTGATTGATTGTATAATTCTCGATATCGATGGCTGTTTGGGTGCCGAAGTTTTTCCGGAGGTTATGTATGGTAATCATATTCTTTTTCTATAAAATAAATGTTGAATCGTTATTTACTATCTCTGAATCCTTCCATGTTTTCGTAACGGCGTTGCATGAAACGGACATATACATTGTTTATCCACATAGGGGAGGTCAAGGTGAAGCCTAATCCGATGATTAATATGACAATGTAGGCCCATGTTTGTCCCAGCAGCATGGGGAGCGTGCCATAGAGTGTGGTTGGCACGATGAAAAGTCCGAAACTGATTAACATCTGCATTCCGGTATTCATACTTTGTTTGCCTGTGATGCTTTCATTGATTGGTACGGTTTTATGGTTGTATACCGCCAGTTGGAACAAGATGCAATAGACAGGACCTGTTGTCAGAAAGATTAGTGCGACAGCACCCAGCAGGCTGGCTTTTCCCATCACAAAAGCCGGTATCAGCAGGATCAGCGGAATGATTTCCGCCAAGCTATAGATATAATATTTGGCTGTCAACAGGCTTTTGATGGATTCTTTGCGAGTCATCAGTCCGTCGATATAGTTTCCTTCAAATCCCATAAGTTGTATCAGAATCACCATACCGAATCCAAGGAAGGAGTATACCTGGACAAAACTCTTCATGTGGTCATACGTACTGCTGAAACTCAGTATGATGGAGAAGATGATTACGAGCATTGCTACCGACCGGAGTGAGGCCTTACAGCGTTTGTTGCGTAGAAGCATCTTCAATTCCAGACGCATATATTCGCCTACCTCTCCGAAGCGTTCCAGGAAACGGTATTCGGATACGGTTTTTACTTTTGTGTCTTCTACTTTATTGATTTCGTTGTATATTAAACCGGTCATCACTTTACGGTTGATACACCATACCAGAACAGTGGCTGCCAATGTACCCAGGTAAGCAAGTAGATTTCCTTCGATATAACCTTCTCCCAGGTTCATGAAAAAGTTACTTATAAATCCCGTTTTGGGAATAAAAATAGCGATGGCGATTCCACTGTAGACAACGATGGGAAGTACCACCCACCAAATATGCTCGTTAATCAGCGTACGGCAAAGCAGATACCAATATCCGTTGAAAACCATCAGTAACCAAATGCCGATGCTGTAAGTGAGAACTCCTGATATTCCATAAAAAGGAAAGACTGTGAGTGCTGCGAACGGCACGAACAGGAACAGCCAGATAAGATTGAAAGAACTGAGCCCGTGGCGGAGAAGCAGAAAGTCGAGTATACGGCTTCGTTTTACCGGAAGTAGCAGATAAGGTTTTACTTCTTGTGTAGGAGTTTTTTGGAATGGGAAACGTATTACAAAGTCCAGGGCAAGCGCAAATATCAGTCCACTATTCAAAATATGATAGGCTTCCATATTGGGAACTTCTGTGCTGATGGCTTTTGCCAGACCGATGCCAATAAATATAAAGTAAGCACCCCAGAAAATAAAGGACGCATACATGATGTATTTGCCTATTTTATTCTTTTCGTACATCGGATGTCGTTTGGCTGCAAGTTTGCCGTGCAGGCGTAGTTCATTGAATAGCATAGTACCGTTTTATTTAAGTTTCGACAAAAAAGAGCACGCAGATAATACAACTTCTTATCTGTTTGGGTTGCATCATCTGCGTGCTGCAAGGTCTTATTATTTCTTTTCCGGGCTGACCATTGTCACTTCCACTTCATTTTTCTGTTTGAAGAGGTCGTCAGCGAATTTCCGGATGTCATTCACCGTAATGCTATTGACTATCTTTTCATAATCATTCATGCGGTTCATGCCGGTATATAAGTATTCGTCGATACTTCCCAGCCAGTAGCTGTTTTCTTTCAGGTCTTCGGTATGCTTTTTCAGCATATATTCTTTCACTTTGTTCAAGTTGGCTTCCGACGGGCCTGTTTTCGTTATGTTATCGATTTCTCCGAAAATGATCTTCATCAGCTTCTCTTTCTTTTCGGGAGCCGTATCGAAGATGATTTGCAGGATTGCTTTTTCTTTTGGATATTTTTGTAGCGTTCCGCCTACATATACACCATATGTACCTCCTTCGTCTTCACGTACTTTTTCTGTGTAGACCAAATCCAGAATCTGGCTTGTCATGCTAAGCAAGAGGTTGTTTCTCAGGTCATATTTGCAATCTCCGTTGTAGAAAGCGAAAACGGAAGCTTTCGGTGTCTCTTGCTGCTTGGTAAACTCGTTCTTGTAAATGCCTTGACGCATTTCAATTTTGTTATCTTTGAAAGTTTCTTTGCGGTTAACGGCGGGGAGCGCACCCAGATATTCGGCAATTACTGGTTTCATCTTCTCTACATCTACGTTACCGACAAAGATAAATGTGAAGTCACTTGCATCTTTGAAGCGATCCTGATACATAGACAGAATCTTGTCGTAATTCATTTGATCCACCATGTCGGCTTTTATGCGTATGATTCTCGGGTGTTTCATATAGATGCCGGCTTGGATAGAGTCGCTGAAGGCCACATTCGGATTCAATTCCTGATTCTTTAATGCGGCTTTATTACGATTTTTATATGAGGCAAATGCATCATCGTCTCTACGCGGTGCTGTAAATGTAAGGTAAGTGAGTTGCATCATCGTTTCGAAATCTTTGGGTGAACAACTTCCTGAAACGCTTTCGGTCTTGTTTGCGATATCGTAACTAACCGATGCTTTCTTTCCGGCGAGCACTTTTTCAAGGTTTACAGCACTGAAGTTACCCAAACCACCGACTCCGACTGCATCCAGACCATTTATATTGATGATTTCCGAATCCGGGAATACGGAACTACCTCCCAGGCTGACACCTTTCATCCGGATTTCATCTGCCTTGAAATCAGTTTTCTTTATAATCACTTTTACTCCGTTAGAAAGGGTCAAAGTAGTTGCTCCAAAGATGTCGTCTTTTGATTCCGAAACAATCTTACCACCTTTCGGCGCTTCAGCCATCAAGGGTTCGTCTGATACTTTATCTACGTAGGCAGTCAGCTTTTCGGTTTTTGCATCCTTCAGCAGTTTTGCGATAGCGGCTTCGGATGGTAGTTTCAGATCCTCTTTTTCGGGTGCGAAAAGGGCCAGCGCCTGATTGTCGTCTGTAATCAGTCCTTTCATCAATTGGTTGATTGCTGCCACCGGAATATTGGGGGCGATCTGGTTGATGATTGTATATTCGTTCTCTATGCCCGGTATAGGTTCGTTATCAAGAAAGTGGCGGACATATTCATTTACATACTTTTCGTTCTTCTGTTTGTCACGTTCATTGTAAGAAGATTCCAACTGACGCAAGTATTCGGCACGGGCACGATTGTATTCTGTTTCGGTGAAGCCGAATTGGCGGGCACGTTCTAATTCGCGGAGCATGGCGGCGATACCATTTTCGATGCTGTCCTCTTTGCAAACCACGATCCCCAGAAATGCATCTTTGGTTTTGGCAACAAAGAAGTTGCTATCGTCTGCTCCTGCATAAATATAGGGTGGATTGGCTGTCTGAACCAGTTCGTTCAAACGTGCATTCAGCATAATGCTGATCAGATTCTTGGCGTATTGCTGTATCAGATAGTCCACATTTCCTTTCTGGTTATCGGGAACTGCTTCGTGTTTATTGAAGAGTAGAACTTGGACATGAGGCTGTTCCTTGTCTTTCAAGATACAGATAATCGGTTCTTTATTGTCTGCGACGGGATAGTAGATACGTTCTGCCGCATTAGGCTGTGCAGGGATGTCGGCAAACATTGTTTTGATTTTAGCTTCTACGGCATCTACATCGATATCACCGACGATGACGATTCCCTGTAAGTCGGGACGATACCATTTTTCGTAATAGTCTCTCAAGGTTTGCGGCTTAAAATTCATCACTACGTCCATGGTGCCGATGGGGAAGCTATGGGCGTATTTGTCACCCGGATACATCATTGGCAGAAGCTTCTCTTGCATACGCATCATGGCACTCATGCGTGTACGCCATTCTTCATTGATGACGCCGCGTTCTTTATCAATCTCTTTCGGATCGAGTGTCAGGTCATTGCTCCAGTCGTGTAGAATCAGCAGGCAGGAGTCTACTGCACCGGGAGTTTTGACGGGTACATTGGAGATATTGTAAACCGTTTCATCGATAGCCGTATATGCGTTCAGGTTTTCACCGAATTTAACGCCGATACGCTCCATATATTGCTTCAAGGCATCACCGGGGAAGTGAGTTGTCCCATTAAAACACATGTGTTCCAGGAAGTGTGCCAATCCGCGTTGATTTTCTTCTTCTTGAATAGAACCCACTTTCTGGGCAATGTAGAAGTCAGCCCGGTTGGCAGGCAGATTGTTCTTACGGATGTAGTAGGTCAGACCATTGTCCAACTTTCCAATACGTACGTTCTTGTCGATAGGGATGGGCGGCATTTGCTGTGCAAAGGCCTGTTGGAAGTTGCAGCATAAGATGACTGCAACCAAAAGTAAACCACGGAATAAATGTTTCATTGCTATACTGTTTTAAGTTCCACTCACCGCAGGAGTTTCAGAGCGCATAGATCCTATTTATGTATTGAGAATCCGGACTTCCAGCATCTCCTGAGATGAATTACCTTCTTACTGTTTTTTCTATCAGTCGCATTACCGGGAAGTAAATCACATGATTGCTTCTCTAATTTTCACCAGTTTAGTCAATAAGCCTTCCAACCGGTCAAGTTTCAACATATTGGCACCGTCGCTTTTGGCTACTGCCGGATTTTCGTGTGTCTCAATAAAGAGACCGTCGGCTCCTACGGCAATGCCGGCTTTGGCTACCGTTTCGATCAATTGCGGCATACCGCCTGTTACACCGTTCGTCTGGTTGGGTTGCTGTAATGAATGAGTTACATCTAGGATGACCGGATAACCGAAAGATTGCATTTCCGGTATGCCCCGGTAGTCGATGACCAGGTCCTGATAACCGAAAGTTGTTCCACGTTCAGTCAGCATAACGTTCTTGTTGCCGGCCTCTATCACCTTGTCTGCTGCAAACTGCATGGCAAGCGGAGAGAGGAACTGTCCTTTTTTGATATTAATCGTTTTTCCGGTTTGAGCAGCAGCGACCAGTAAGTCCGTTTGTCGGCAGAGGAAAGCGGGTATCTGCAGGATGTCTACATAATCGGCTGCCATGGCTGCTTCATCGGCTGCGTGAATATCGGTTACGGTAGGCACTCCGAAGGTATTGTGTACTTTCTCGAGAACTTTCAACGCTTTTTCATCACCAATTCCCATGAATGAATCCAAGCGAGAACGGTTGGCTTTACGGTATGAACCTTTAAATACATAGGGAATACCCAGTTTATCGGTGATATTTACTATTTTTTCTGCAATTCGCATAGCCATCTCTTCGCCTTCGATGACGCAAGGACCGGCTAACAGGAAAAAATTTCCTGTTTTATTGTTCTTCAGTTGTTCTTTCATAACATTTATGTTTTATCAATTGGGTATAATCAATGTGGTTGCTTCCGGGATAATTCCTATTTCAATCGGGAAATGGCGTGGCAACAAGCGTCCGTCAAGGTCGACGGCGGCATTCTGGGCACGCAATACTTTTACTTTTCGGGTACGGTAGGATTTCACCACTTTGTGGTTCAATATGCGTCCTTGAATAAGCATCCACAGTCCGGACAAGATTTGCAGGAACTCGGGGCGGTAGATGACCGATACATCCAGCCAGCCATTATAGGGTACGGCACTTGGGGTTTGTCCGTATCCGGTGGCACTTCCCACACAGACTGTCATAATCCGTCCGCGGATGTGTTCGTCGTTAATTTTGAGATGTGAACGATAAAGCTTGCGTTCGAATATCAGCAGGAAGAGAGCTGCCAGATAGGAGAGGAACTTTACTCCCCAGAAACGTTTGGTCTGGTCCGTGATTTTTACGATACGCGCACCTAATCCTATATTGACAGCATTGAGGAAGTAACGTCGTTGGTGTTTTTCGCCATCGTAAAAGTTGCAGTAACCCACGTCTATTTTCTTCCGGCGGTTATTGATAATCCAGTCTACTGCCTGTTTGTATTCCAGATTCAATTCCCAGTATCTGGCAAAGTCGTTTCCTATTCCGTTGGGGATGATACCGATGGCTATCTCTTCTTTTTTTTCTGCGTTCGAACTCATAATGCCGTTAATGGCATCATTCAATGCACCGTCTCCGCCCACTACTACGATGGTGCGATAACCGTTGTTGGCCAGAATGCCGGCGAGTCGTTCTACCGATCCGAAACCCTCGGACTGCACATAGTCGTATGACACTCCCTTAGAGTCCATGTACTCTTTTATTTCTTTCCACCGTTTCTGCACCTTTCGTGTGCCTGCTTTGGGATTGTAGATTACACCCCATTTTCCAGGTTCTACGCTCATGGATATTATATTTATTATTTCGTACTTTTATTTCTAACTTCTCTGTATGGTGACCGATCTTTTTGTTAAACGACCGATCATTCATATATTAACAACAGACTTGCACTGGCTTAACCGGTTATCATAGGCTATTTATTACCTTTCTCTTTATCCATTAACTCGCCCTGCGCTTGAGGGCTCATCTGCCTCCGTTCCCGGACTGATGGGCTTGGGTAGCCGGGCGCATGGACCCACACTTGCGGGACGAACTGATAAATGAAACAAAAACGGTTAAGAGCTTCGCCAAAGTTACTAAAACTCTTTGAGTTTCTGCTTTACAAAGTTAATCTTTTCCTCCATTGGGAGTGAAGCATCTACCCAATGAATGGTGAAACCTCTTCGTTCCATTCCCCGAAACCAGGTCATTTGCCGTTTGGCAAACTGGTGGATGGCAGTTTCCAGACCGGTAAACATTTCATCGTATGTCATTTTGCCAATGGCGTACAAAGTCAGGTATTTGTATTCCAATCCATAATAAATCAGATCATCCGGCTGAATTCCCTCTGCCAGGAGACGACGTACCTCTTCAACCATCCCGTCGTCCAGTCTTTGTTTAAGGCGGCGGGTGATTTTCTCCCGTCGCAATTCACGGTCGATGTCCACTCCGATAATCAGGCTGTTCAGTTGTGGGAACTCCCGTTCTTCTATTGGTGTCTTTGCATAATACTCTTCTATTTCGATAGCACGGATTGCTCGTTTGACGGTATCCACGTCTGTCGAATTGTGAAGTGTCTTATAACTGCTTAAAATAGCAGTCAGTTCTTCCAATGATTTTTCGGCCAGGCGTACACGCAACTCTTGGTTTTCGGGAACTGGAATCAGGCGATAGCCTTTTAGTACCGACTCCAGATACAAGCCTGTCCCTCCACATAGAACGGGGAGACATCCTTTTTGTTTAATAGTCTCGTAAGCTGTCAGGAAATCACGTTGATACTCAAATACATTGTATTTATAGCCCGGATCAGCAATATCTATCAGGTGGTAAGGGATTTGTCGGCCGTTAATAGTGTAGTCTTCCAGGTCTTTGCCTGTACCAAGATCCATTCCCCGATAGATTTGGCGTGAATCGGCACTGATGATTTCAGTATTTAACTCTGCGGCCAATGCGGCAGCAAAAGGGGTTTTACCCGAAGCGGTAGGGCCAAGAATGGCAATCAGATCATAGTCCGGCATGGTCATATCTTTATTAATAACGTTACAAAGATATGAAAAAGGAAGTGAAAAGCAGGCGTTAAACTCTTAAATGGTGTTATAAAACATACTTTTTTTCTTGTATTATTTGCAGATAACCAAAGAGTACATATCTTTGCAATATGTTTTTCATAGTATTAGATTTAAGGTTAACAAAGGTTGGAGCAAGGCGTTGCTCCTTTTTTTATGCCCTAATCTCTCCTATGCTTTGTGTATCCATATTGACAACATCTTCTTTTTCAGTATAATAACGTTGATGGAAGACACCAATAAGAATAAAAATATACCTATGGCGAAAGTTGGCCAGAGAGATCCGACAGACATTTGTGGAAACAACAGGTTCAGTGTCGTAAGATAAGAGGTGCGTGCCCACGAAACAATGCCGACGGATAGTAACAGTACAACAACATTGAGTCCTAATGTAAGAATCTGATAGGGGAGTGCTACTCTTGAAGGGCTGTAACCTATCAGAAGCAAACTTTCCAGTTTCACGGTGTTCTTTTGTAAAAGCAGAAAAATGCTGAGCATCAGAATGTAGAAAGAGAGTATGCTGATAAATAGTCCCACTGCAAGGACAATACCCACAATCAGACGCAGAAAATAAGTGGTTTTCCCGGCGTCCAGTTTTCCGTCTTCTGTCTCATAACCCTTTTGTTGGAAATACTTTGCAATGGAGGCATCAGCGGGATTGTCTACTTCAATAATCAGCCGTGAAGGGTCCGGCTGGCTATCCGGTGCAAAGTTTTGGTTAGCCCAGTTCATAAAAGATTGTGGAACCAAAATAGTATTCAACCGGTTGGAAAAGCCGACGATGTTTCCTTTATATTGCTCAACCCGTCCGTTGCCCCGCATCAGAATATCCATTTGGATCAGGCTCATCAACCCTTCCGATAGTTTAGGCAGGCTTCGGCTCTGGGCAAATCCGAAGTTATATAAATTCAGATAATTGCGCGGAATGATGATAGGGATGGTGTGCGTGTTTTCATCAAAATGCCATTTATCGAGGCTGACGTCTACAAACTTATCAGGAACGGCCTCAAAGAACATTTCGGTAGAAAGGTGAATTCCTGCTTCCTGCATTCCCAATCCTGCGGAGACTTTAAATTGCGAAGGAGTGAAAGCACCTACGCTCCGGGTGAACGGTTGTTTCTTCAGTTCCTCTATTTCCTCAGACGAAAAAGTGTTACTCTTGCCCGCAAAAGATCCCAGCGTACTGATTTTCTTAGTAGCTGTCATATAATCTTTCTTCATAAAGCTATCCCCTTCGGTAAAGATGGGAACTACATCTTTGTAGAATTGTGCGCTGAGTAGCACAATAACCATTCCGAAAAGGTTGGCAAAGAAGAAACCGGTCAACTGACCGATGCTGATATGCTGACGGAGCAGCTTCCAGACTAAGTTGTTCATAATTTCAATATTCTGTCATACGTTAACTCGATATGCTTGCCGATGGACGTTACGATGATTCCCGCCCCTTGTTTGCTGGCTTCTTCCATTACCAGTTCTCCCATAATACGTGCATTGTTGTCGTCCAAATGACTGATAGGCTCGTCCAGGAAAATGAAGTCGAAAGGTTGACAAAGCGATCGGATGAACGCCACTCGCTGTTGTTGTCCGAAAGAAAGTTTGCCTGCCTTCACGTTCAGTTTGTCCGAGAGTCCCAATGCTTCGAACAGTGATAATACTTCTTTTCGGGTTTTATATCCGGTCAGGTTATTCTTTAGTCGGATGTTTTCGATGGCGGTCAACTCCGTAAAAATGCGTAAATCCTGAAAAAGCATACTCAGTGAATGCTTCCGGATTTCCACCCATTGCTTCACCGGATATGCTTTGATATTGGTTTCGTCGAAGTTGATGATTCCCTGATAGTCGTTTCGGTAGCCGTAGATGTAGCTGCACAACGATGATTTACCGGTACCGGAGGCAGCCTCGATCAGGTAAGATTTTCCTTTATGGAAAACAAGATTCCGATGCCATACATCCGAAGTTATCGAATTACGGTCAGCAAACACTTGGGGAAGTGTTTGCTGTAGGTGAATGCTGTCCATACACGTTGAAGATTACATGCCGGCGAACTGCTTGGCAAAGTCTACTATCTGTTTTAAAGCGTTGTCGTCTTTGTTTTTCAGAAGAATGGCTGTTTCGGTCTTACCTTCGCTGTCACTGAATGCCTCGATATACGAAATTTTTGAAGCGAGTTTATAATAAGTTTGATATTCTTCGCCGCCGAATCCGGCCATCATTTTCACAACAGGGAGATCGAGAATAGCATCCATATTGATAACAAAGAATACATTTTTGCCTTTCATATCCGATACATATCCGGCATCTTTGATTGATTTCTCTACAGGTTTGCTGATACTCTTGTACAGAAGTTCATCATTAGTGGCATACATCTGCTTGTTGCGGATGCCAAAGAATACGTTGGTTGCTCTTGACTTATAAACATATTCGTTTTCGCCCAATTGGATAATATCTTCGTTTTTACCTAATTTTAATTGTTTCTTATTGTCGTACAATGCTTTCAGGGCATTTCCGTTCTTTGCATCTGCATAAGCAGCAAAAGTAGGAACACTGTTCAAGGTTACATTAATTAGTCCGATGGAAATATCTCCATCGAAAGAGGCGAATAAACTTTTTACTTCATCGGCTTTCGCAAGAGACACGTTTCTACGGAATTCTTCATTATTGAACAGCAAATCGTAGAATGCTGCTCCATTGACTCCTATATTTAAGAATGCGAGAGTCGATTCGGGGAAGTTCTGGAGGAAAGTTGTATTTAACTTTTTAACAGCTTGAGCCTGTTTCTTCAGTAACGCATCCGTCTCTGCATTATTCGAGTAGGTTTCGATCTGCAGAGCGATTTTTCCTTTCTCAAAGTTGAGGTTACCCACAGCTTTTACTTCACTCAAGTCGATTTGTGAAGAGAGTCCCAGACTGATTTGTTGAGTATACATTTTGGGAACCGCATCCATTGAAGCAAAAAAGTTGATGTCTCCTTTCTGATCCTGCATCTTCCGGAAACTGCCGTTTGAGGCGATACTGTTCTCTTCGGTCTGTTTGAGCAGTGTGGAGATGGTTTGTTTGGCAACATCCATTTGAGAAGTTCCGTAGGCTTCTGTCAAAACTGCTGCATTTTCATTAAAGACCAATAGATTGTTCTTCTGCAAGGATGTGAAACTGTACCCCTCTTCTTCTGCTATAGGCTGGCAGATTCCTTCTTTGGCCATTAAGTCGAGCGAAGCACGCAAGTCCTCGATATTACTGACTTTGGCAACTATAGTGGGACTAATGAAAGTCTTGGAAGTAAATACGAATACAGGAGCTTTGACATCAATCCCCGATTGAGAAGGATTTTTCATTATTTTTTCCAGTTGCTGGAAAGCAGCTGCATTCATTCCGCTTTTCAGGGCTTCCATCATTTTTTGTTTCATCCCTTCATTCTGTTTATCATTCAAGCCGGCTTTGTCGGCAAGAGAATTCAGATTAATGGAAGCAACAGCCGAAGCATCGGCCGGAATCACATGGATATATTCCGCTTTCTTGGAGCAGGCTGCCATGAAAACGATCAGTACTGCCAGTACCGAAAGTCGGGAAATCATTCGTTTTACCATAATTACTATCTTTTTTATTTCTGTAAATTACATATTCATTGTGTGGCAAGCCACCAATGCTGCTGTTTCTGTGCGCAGTCGCGATTTGCCTAAACTAATAGGGACAAATCCTTTCTCGATTGCTTTCTTGACTTCCTCTTCGCTGAAGTCACCTTCCGGTCCGATCAACACCAGGGCATCTTCTCCTTTTGTCAAGACATCTTTCAGTAAAGGTTTCTCTCCTTCGTAACAGTGGGCAATGAACTTTTGCCCTTTAAAGTCTTTTTCGATAAATGTGCAAAAATCAGTCATCTCGTTCAGACGCGGTAAACGTGCTTTTAACGATTGCTTGATGGCAGACACCAATATCTTTTCAATGCGTTCGGTTTTAATTACTTTCCGTTCGGAGAAGCGGCAGTTCAGGAATGTTAATTCGTCGAACCCTATTTCAGTTGCTTTTTCAGCAAACCATTCATTACGATCCATATTTTTTGTGGGTGCCATAGCAATGTGCAGATGTCCGTCCCACAAAGGCTCTTGGTAAATTGTTTCTTTAATATTCACCAGGCAACATTTATGGGTTGCCACGCTGATCTCTGCCCGATAGAAGTTTCCCTTTCCGTCGGTGAGACTAATTTCATCTCCGGCTGTCAGGCGGAGCACACGTACACAGTGCTGTGCTTCCTCTTCAGGAAGTTCTGTGCTGGTTTGTATATCAGGGGTATAAAATACGTGCATATCTTTTATTTATGTCGGTTTATTTCGTCACGAAGTCGGGCTGCCAGTTCGTAATTCTCTTCTTGAATGGCTTTATTCAATGCTTCTTCAAGAGAAATAATGCTGACCGGCTCCGTGCGTGAGTTTTCATCCTCTTCCGGAGTATCGGGACGTTCGTCCCCGTCTGTCAACCGTATACACTCGCGTTCAAGAATAGATTCGAATATAAAGATAGGACAATCTGCCCTGACGGCCAGTGCCACTGCATCCGAGGTACGGGCATCTATCCGAATAATTTCTTCGTCTTTTTTAAAGTAGATATACGAATAGAAAACGCCTTCTTTGGCTTTGTATATTAGTACCCGGAGCAGAGTTGCTCCCAAAACATTCAGACACGAATAGAATAAATCGTGTGTCAGCGGGCGTGGGGCCTTTATTCCTTTCAGGCAAATGGCTGTAGCTTGTGCCTCGGCAGGTCCTATTATAATAGGTAGCTGCCGTTCGCCATCTACTTCTCCCAATACCATTGCATAGGCACCTACCTGCGCCTGGCTGTTAGAAATGTTCAATACCTGTAATTCTACTTTCTTATCCATTGTTAATTGTTCACTTTCTTAAGTTCTCCCGGTTGATGTTTGTATCTGAAAACAATTGCAAACAAAATACCGATAGCCAGTGCATATGCTGCAAATATGAACCAGATAGCCGGCCAGTTGCGACTTGCCAACATTCCGTTTTCATATACAGAGAATGCATCCACTACGGCTCCACTGGCATATCCTCCGATGACAGCGCCCAATCCGTTTGTCATAATGAAGAACAAACCTTGTGCACTGGCCCTTGTCTCAGGTTTGGTTTCCAATTCAACAAATAAAGAACCGGAAATGTTGAAGAAATCAAATGCCATACCGTATACTATCATTGATAAAATCAGCATCCAGATGCCTGATCCCGGATCACCAAAGCCAAACAGTCCGAATCGGAATACCCAGGCAAACATACTGATGAGCATGACACGTTTGATTCCGAAGTGCTTCAGGAAGAAAGGAATGGCCAGGATAAACAGTGTCTCGGACATTTGTGAGATGGACAGCAGGATTACCGAGTGCTTGACACCGAAAGAGTCGGCAAATTCGGGTATTTTGGCGAAACTCCCCAAAAATGCATCACCATATGTATTTGTGATTTGCAAGGCTGCACCCAGCAACATCGAGAAAAAGAAAAAGATAGCCATCTTTTTTCTTTTGAATAGGCTGAGGGCATCTAGACCGAAAGAAGACAATAGGGTTTTGCTCTGATTTTTTGCAGGGGGGCAGGGGGGCAGAGTGAAAGAATACAGTCCGAGAAGTAATGCTGAGCTTGCTCCGACATAAAGTTGAGCACTGGAGTTTTTGAATCCGGTAAGGTCCACTGCCCACATAGCACAAATGAAACCGATGGTTCCCCATACACGGATAGGCGGGAAGTCTTTTACTAAATCGCATTTATATTGTTCGAGTGCATTGTACGAAACAGTATTGGCGAGCGAAAGAGTAGGCATGTAAACCATTAGATTGAGTAACATGGCCCAATACATTTGACTATAGTCGGTGGCGGTAGAAGCGTAGAACAAGCAGCCGGCTCCCAGCAAGTGGCAAATACCATAAAGGCGTTCGGCATTGAACCATTTGTCGGCTATAATGCCTGTTATTCCCGGCATGATAATGGATGCGATTCCCATTGTTGCGAAAATGGCTCCGATTTGCCCACCTTCAAAATGGAGGCCTCTTTCCATATAGCCACCTAGTGAAATTAACCACGACCCCCATACAAAGAATTGCAGGAAGTTCATAATAATCAAACGATTTTTTATATTCATAACTTTTATTGATGTGTTTCCCGTCGTGCCTGTCTATGGCAGATCAGGTGCAAATATAATATTTTTAGTTGACAGAGTGGAAAAAGCATGGAATAAAAGGAAATGAGAAAAGGAAAATGGCAAAAGAAAATTGGAAAAAACAGAGAATGAAAGGTCTATAAAAAAGAAAGCGGTCTATTCCAAATGACTTACTTCTATTGTATAAATGACTAAATGTCAGAAATAAACCTGCAAAAGTACGATTAATAATTTGTTTTTATAATGTGGGTATATATAATCCGTTGCTACCTTATTTAATCTAAGAGCCGGTTTAAGTTTTCCTCCATAATAATCTTAGAGCCTGTTATTTCGATAACGAAGGTGTGGCAACCGAACTTTGTCCGGTATTTGAGGGGCGATTTCAGCGGACTCTAAAACCTTTTGTACGCTTCTCATACGGAAAATGAATTTCGATCTTCCATTTTCCACTCTTCGTTTTAGTATAGAAAGTAAACGTAACGGTTTGACATATAGCGTGATGTATCTGTTATCTTATTTGTTTATGCCTATAAAAGCATTTTGTTTTCCTTCGTATCTTTAGCGAAGATGGTCTGAATCTTATCCGGGTATGCGGGCCGGAGTAAAGATCGCATGAAGGATCGTAATAGTCTTGTTTATAAGGACTTATGATAAGAGGGGAAATCCATTTGTTTTCTTCTTTATTTGCGTAGGGAAAAAAAGGTCTTTAGGGAATTTCTCTAATAGCAAGTCAAAATCCAACAAGGTCGCCCATTTGCGATAGTAGTAGTAAACCAACTGCCACTTAGGGAGGTCAAGAGGAAGCATATGCCATTGGCAGCCGGTCTTCACTAAATAAAAAATGGCATTCTAAATCATTTGTAAATCTTATTTTCGCTTTCTTTCTTTCTTTCTTTCTTGCAGGTTCAATACTTTTGTTATATATTGCCACTCTCTTTCCTTAAAATCAGTCTGATATATCTTTTTTAAAGTTTGGTTACTCCAAAGAAAGAAACTATTCGGCTGATACGGAAAGTTTAGATTAAAAAGATTTCAGCCATTTTTTTACAGGCTCTAAACAGGTTCTTCTTTATCAAATAAACAATAACTGAAATGAAACAAACAAAAACGATTTTAGCAGTCATTCTGTTGGTGGTATTAGCGGGGTGTGGAGAAAATAAACAGTCAAACAATGATTTAATCATTGTTGACGTTTCGAAAAGTTATCCTAAAAAAGAATTGATTCTTCAGGACTTTATGGATGTAGAATATGTTGCGTTGGAGACCACTGACGAGTTTCTTACACAAGGTCTGGTGCAGGATGTGGGAAAAGAATATATATTGGCGACAAATAGGAATAATGATGGGGATATTTTTATTTTTGACAGAAAAACCGGTAAGGGAGTGAGGAAGATAAATCGTCGGGGGCAAGGAGCAGAAGAGTATGCGAGGATTAATGAGATTATTCTTGATGAAAACAATGGTGAAATATTCGTAAAGTCACCGGGAAATAAAATCTTAGTGTATGATCTTTATGGAAAGTTCAAACGGTGTTTGAGTCTTGATCGGGAAGTTTCATCTATTTTCGATTATGACAAAGATAATTTGATTTGCTATGATATGTCAGATTATCACAGTAAAGGAGAGGATAGAACCAAATCATACCATATTATCCTATCAAAACAGGATGGAAGTATCACCCGTGATATTTTTATTCCTTTCAAAACGATTGATACACCAATTGTGAATGATGGAGATAGGTTTATAGCAAATTATTCTTATCAGATACGCCTGAGTAACGGGAAATGTACACTTATGGATACATCGGCTGATACATTGTATAACTATGCGTCGGATGGTACATTAAGTCCTTTTGTTGTAAGAACTCCTTCTGCACATACCATGGAACCGGAAGTTTTTCTTTATATGGGTATCCATACCGACCGTTATTACTTTATGGAAGCCGTTAAAAATGTATTTAACTTTGAAAAGGGCAACGGATTCTATGCTGATGAACTGGTGTATGACAAAGAAGAAAAGGCGGTATTTCAAGTTACCATATACAATGATGACTATGTGGACAAAAGAACAGTGGCTATGACAGCGAAACCAATTAATAGTGAAATTGAAGACGTCACAAGTCTAAATGCAGCCCGACTTGTTGAAATTTATAAGAAAGACCAACTGAAAGATGGTAAATTGAAAGAAATCGCCTCTAGGTTGAATGAAGAAGATAATCCGGTGATTATGTTAGTAAAACAAAAGAAATAAAAGGTAGAGGTTACTGCTTATTTAATTAAAGAAACAGGTCATCCACCACCTGCTGCAGGACGGTTCTTTTGCATTATTAGATGGATTGTTAACCAAATAGAGTCAATGAATAAATTGGAGGAGGTAAAGGGCTGAATATCTATCTTTATTTCTAAGTTTATTCATTGATCCCGCAGTAATCTATTCTCTCTTCATATATACAAATAAAAAAAAGGCTATCCTCCCGGACAGCCAATCTTTATTAACCTTAAATCTAATACCATGAAAAACACAGTGCAAAGATAAAGGGATTTATGTTATATAACATAATGATTTGATGAAAATCTTCTATTTGTTAACTCTAATTAACTTTGAGGCTGCTGCTTTTATGCTTATGGAATGATTATTCTACATAGAGCACCAATCCTTTGAGATATTCCCCTTCCGGGTGATAGATGTTCACCGGATGGTCTGCGGGCTGGGTCAACTGATGTAGTATACGTACACTTCTGCCCGACATGGCGGCAGCAGTAAATACAGCAGTACGGAAATTATCTTTGGTCACTACTTGCGAACATGAGAAGGTGAATAAGATACCACCCGGTTTGATTTTCTCAAATGCTTTGGCATTGAGCTTGCGGTAGCCCTGAAGGGCATTGCGCAGCGCATCCTTATGTTTGGCAAATGCCGGAGGATCAAGAATGATCAAGTCGTACTGGTCACCCATACGGTCGAGATATTTGAAAGCATCTTCAGCAAAGGCTGCATGACGGGTATCTCCCGGGAAGTTTAATTCTACATTTTTATTAGTCAGATCGATGGCTTTTGCAGAACTGTCTACCGAGTGCACCTGTTTGGCACCTCCACGCATGGCGTAAAAGGAAAAGCCTCCGGTATAACAGAACATATTTAATACCGACCGCCCCTTGGCATAACGCTCCAGTAGAGCACGATTCTCACGCTGGTCTACAAAAAATCCTGTTTTTTGTCCCTTCAGCCAGTCTACATGGAATTTCAGCCCATATTCCTGAGCGATGTTGTCGCTGCTTCCTCCTTTAAGGAAACCGTTCTCCGGGAAAAGGTCCGCTTTAAATGGGAGGGTCGTTTCTGATTTATAATAGATATTTTCAATCTGATCACCCATAACTTCGGACAAAGCTTCGGCAATGGCCATACGGTCTACATGCATTCCTGCAGAATGTGCCTGCATCACAGCAGTCCGGGCATAAACATCGATAACGAGTCCGGGCAGATTATCGCCTTCTCCATGTACCAGGCGATAGGTATTGTTAGTCGGATTGGTAGCGATGCCAATACTGCGTCGCATGTCGTAGGCCACTTCCAATTTGTGTTTCCAGAAATCGTGGTTAATCTCTTCTTGTTTGAACGAAAGTACACGTACAGCAATACTTCCGATCTGGAAATGCCCTTTGGCAATAAATTCTTTTTTTGAGGTGTACACTTCCACTACTTCACCTTCCTCGGGTTCGCCGTCGAAGTGGGCGATGGCACCAGAAAAAATCCAGGGGTGGAACCGTTTCAATGAGTCTTCTTTGCCGGGTTTAAGATATACTTTATGCATAAATTTATTATGTTGTTTTTACTTTTATTGTTGATCTGAACCTACTTTTACTTTCTCTGTGGCTTCCTCTTCCGGAGCCAATTCGTAGTTTCCTGTTCGTTTCAGTTCCTCCAATAAGTGATATATGTTGAGGCAGGCCCAAGCATCTGTAGCTGCGTATTGCTTTTGAGCGTCCGTCAGTACATCTGCTTCCCAATTAGAAAGACGCTGTGATTTTGAGATTTTCTCACTAAACAAGATACCGTATATCTTTTGCAGGCTCTTATCCTGAATGCCGAAAGGACGGACGTATTCTTGTAACTCAATGCATGCCTGTTGATTGAAAGGGGCTCGTTTGTGTAACATCATGAAGTCGTCTTTTAGCGAAAGGCCCACTTTGATTACTTTCGGATCTTCAAGTAGTTCTATGATAGGTTGGGTTAGGCCGGTCATGTTCAGGCGAAACAGAAAGCAACACTCGTCAGATGAAATCTGAAGTAATGCTACTTTATGAGAATGTCCCTTGGTGAATGAGGGACGTGTCTCGCTGTCGATTCCCAAGATGGCTTGGGATTGCAGATAAGCCACCGCTTTTTGCGCCTCACTTTCAGTCTGTATTACATGAATCCGTCCGGGAAATGCTGCTTTGGGCATCTCCTTCACCTCTTCTTTGCTTATGGTTCTTTTTAAAATCATATTCTTTTATTCATCATCATGGCAATGGCAGCCATGATCGTGACAATGGCAGTCGTCATCTTCACAGTGACAGTCTTCATTGTTTTCGGGTTCGTACTCTTCTTCCTCTTCGTCTTCTCCCCGGGCTTTCGGACTATATTTTACGTCATGCAGGGCACGCATGGTATTTACCAGTTTTTGTCCCCACAAGAGTCCGAAGTTTTCTTGGCAGATGGCGAGGGAATCGTTCATCGTCTCGTTCAATCCCAGCTGGAATACGAAGATAAAGTCTTTGATATCCTGATAGATATCGGCCAGATCTTCCGAAATATTCTTTTTGATCGGTTCGTCACTGTAAGCCATGTCGGGTAGAAATACTTCCAGATAATCGTCTTTTTCTGCCAATATGGATGCCAGGTTGATGCGCAACACTTCGTAAATTTCTTCCGTTACATACGTTTCAGGTGATTCATCACCTATCATTTCGCATTTCGGAAGCATGGATGCTTTTAGATAAAGCAAAGGAAGTATTTTAAGGGTGGTATCAACAAACGTACTGCGTTTCATACTTTCGGCACGTTCCAAAAAAGCGCAGAACTCGGCGGCTACTGTAACGAATTCTATCACATTCTTATCAAATATTACTTGACTCTCTTTTTTCATATCTGCTTGAATTGAAACGCAAAGGTAAGAAAAAGTTGTGGGTAGTCCAATGAAATTCTTTTTTTTACTACTTTTGCATCATTAATCATATAGCTTAAGATTCATCATCCACATGGCAAAAAAGAAATCAGATAAGGAAGCAGAACAGAAGCCGGCTTCCACAAAAAAATATGTGGCTTTCTTCAGGAACGAAACAATTCACTTTGTAATCGGGTTGGTACTGGTCATTTTCTCAGTCTATTTGTTACTGGCCTTTACCTCTTTCTTTTTCACTGGAGCTGCTGACCAAAGTATTATTGATAGCGGAAATGCCCAGGACCTTGCTGCTGTGAACAATCACGTAAAGAACTATGCAGGTTCCCGGGGAGCTCAGTTGGCAAGCTACCTGATCAATGATTGTTTTGGTATTTCCTCTTTCTTTATTTTAATCTATTTGGCTGTTGCCGGACTCAAATTAATGCGTGTGCGTGTGGTACGCCTTTGGAAATGGTTTATCGGATGTTCATTGCTGCTCATTTGGTTTTCTGTTTTCCTTGGTTTCGTTTTTATGGACCATTATCAGGACTCCTTCATCTATCTGGGTGGATTGCATGGTTATAACATCAGTAACTGGCTGATTTCTCAAGTTGGCATTCCGGGTGTATGGCTGATTCTTCTGGCAACAGGTATTTGTTTCCTTATATATATGAGTGCCCGCACCATCATTTGGCTGCGTAAGCTTTTTAGTCTTAGTTTCTTGAAGCGTAAACAAAAAGAAGAACTTGCTGAAGTTACTCAGGCCCCTCAACCACATGAATATGATAACCCAAAACCTCAGGAAGTGGAATTTGATGTAAATCGTACTTTCCGTCAGGAAGTACCGGTGAAAAAGGTGGAAACTACTGTTGTGCCTGAAACACCTGTCGAATCTTCAACCGAAATGCCTGTGACTCCGGAAGACAGGGATGTGACATCCGATGGTGATGTGACTATGACTTTTGAACAGACAGCTCCTGATCCCGTACCTCCTTTTCGGGCAGCGTCGGCAGATAAAGAGCCTGAGTTCGAGATAGAGCCTGCTGCCGATGATGAAAATTATCAGGGTGCGGAGACCGAACCTTACAACCCTAAATTGGATTTAGAGAACTATCATTTTCCTACTATCGATTTGATGAAACACTATGAAAATAGTGAGCCTACCATCAATATGGAGGAACAGAATGCGAATAAAGACCGTATTATCAATACATTGCGTAGTTTTGGCATTGAAATAAGTACGATTAAAGCTACGGTAGGACCTACGGTAACTCTTTATGAGATCACTCCGGAACAAGGAGTACGTATTTCAAAGATTCGTGGCTTGGAAGACGATATCGCTTTGAGCCTTTCTGCGTTGGGCATTCGTATCATTGCTCCCATACCTGGAAAAGGTACGATCGGTATCGAGGTGCCTAACTCAAATCCGAAGATCGTTTCAGGACAGTCTATTATAGGTAGTAAGAAGTTTCAGGAGTCAACCTATGATTTGCCTATTGCACTTGGTAAAACCATTACGAATGAGGTATTCATGGTTGATCTTTGCAAAATGCCGCACGTATTGGTGGCAGGTGCTACCGGACAAGGTAAATCTGTCGGCTTGAACGCTATCATCACTTCACTGCTTTATAAGAAGCATCCTGCCGAATTGAAGTTTGTTCTGGTGGATCCTAAGAAAGTGGAATTCAGCATTTATTCTGTCATTGAGCATCATTTTCTTGCAAAACTTCCCGATGGTGAAGATGCTATCATCACTGACGTAACTAAAGTGGTGCAGACCCTCAATTCTGTTTGTGTAGAGATGGACAGCCGCTATGATTTGCTGAAAATGGCTCATGTGCGCAACATTAAAGAGTACAACGAGAAGTTCATCAATCGCCGCCTGAATCCGGAAAAGGGGCATAAATTTATGCCTTATATCGTAGTGGTTATTGATGAGTTTGGTGATTTGATTATGACAGCCGGTAAGGAGATAGAACTACCGATCGCCCGTATTGCGCAGTTGGCACGTGCCGTAGGTATTCATATGATTATCGCAACCCAACGTCCGACTACCAATATCATTACAGGTACTATTAAGGCCAATTTCCCGGCACGTATCGCATTTCGCGTGTCAGCGATGATGGACTCACGTACCATCCTCGACCGCCCGGGAGCCAATCAGTTGATCGGTCGCGGTGATATGCTCTTCCTTCAGGGAGCCGATCCGGTACGTGTACAGTGTGCATTTATCGATACGCCCGAAGTGGAAGAAATCACCAAGTATATTTCACGTCAGCAGGGATATCCTACCGCCTTCTTCCTGCCCGAATATGTGAGTGAAGATAGCGGTAGTGATTTGGGTGAAGTCGATATGGGACGGCTCGATCCGTTGTTTGAGGAAGCTGCCCGGTTGATTGTGATTCACCAGCAGGGATCTACTTCGCTGATACAGCGCAAATTCTCCATCGGCTACAATCGTGCCGGGCGTTTGATGGATCAGCTGGAAAAGGCCGGTATTGTAGGTCCCTCACAGGGAAGCAAGGCACGCGATGTGCTGTGTGTGGACGAAAATGACCTTGAAATGCGTTTGAACAATATTCAATAATCAAACGTTAAATGAGTGTATACAATGAAGCAGATTATAATTAGCATTTGGATAGCTTTACTGACTTTGCCTGTGTTTGCTCAACAACAAATGCAGGCAAAAGTTGTGCTTGATAAGACGGCGGCCACATTTGAAAAGACAGGCGGTATCCGTGCGGAATTCAACGTGACAGTGTTTAACAAAAGCAGGATGGCCGGACAGTCTGCCGGAGTCATCGAACTCAAAGGGGAAAAGTTTGTACTGAAAACAGACGATGGTATTACTTGGTTTGATGGTAAGACCCAGTGGAGCTATCTGAGAAGCAGTGATGAAGTTAATATCAGTAACCCTACCGGGACCGAATTGCAGGGCCTTAATCCGTATGCGCTTTTACAGATATACCGTCATGGCTTCGACTATAAGATCGGATCATTGAAGAACTTTGGTGGCAAACCGGTCTATGAGGTAGTATTGACTGCTACTGATAAGAAGAGAGATTTATCGCGAATTGTGCTTTATGTGAGTAAAGACACTTATCAACCCTTGTTCATTATGATGGAACAACGTGATAAGAGTCGTAGCGAGATCACTGTGACCGGTTATCAGACAGGTTTGAAATATGCCGATGGTATGTTTGTGTTTGATAAGAAACAATATCCTCATGCCGAAGTGATTGATCTTCGGTAGGAGAGGGAAATGATTTCAAGCGTTAAATAGTAAATCGTAAAATATAAATAGGAGTATGGAAACAGAAAGAATTAAATGCCTTATTATAGGTTCA
>OJOI01000541.1_pt1 | contig 24944 bp, 19 predicted proteins | sample 1598061 | NCBI WGS metagenome assembly OJOI01 (sample SAMN01915224, study PRJEB22387) | human gut metagenome | isolation source: stool | host: Homo sapiens | place: USA
GTTGATCCTAAAAAAACATAGACAGTAGAAACACAGTATTAACTTGAATAAAAAACACATCCTATGGATATTGTATGTTGCACAGACAATAATTATGTCATACCCTGTGGTGTATTAGTAACCTCTATTTGTGTGAATAACCCGAAAGAGGAGATTACGGTACATATCTTGACAGAGGGAATATCCCCTGAAAACCAAGAGGTATTGAAAAAGGTCGTAGCCAAATATGGCCAGCAAATCCAGTTCTATACTGTAGATAAAAAGGTTTTCGCCAACTGCCCGATAAGTAGACATATCACGTTAGCGACCTATTTTAGACTTATCATGACGGATATACTTCCCAAAAGCGTTGAGAAGGTCCTTTATCTCGACTGTGATGTTGTCGTCCGCCACTCACTACGCTCATTATGGGATACGGATATAAAAAGCTATGCCGCCGGAGTAATCCCCGACATGTCAATAGATGACATACGTATTTACAACCGGCTCCAATATTCCCCATCTCTTGGCTATTTCAACGCTGGGGTATTGTTGGTCAACCTAAGATATTGGCGAGAAAATAATCTTTCAGAAAGCTTTTTCGAGATAATCAACAAATACCCAGAGAGACTTAGATACCATGATCAAGATGTATTGAATATAGTATTAAAAGAGATCAAGCTAACCCTCCCCTTGAAATACAATGTACAACACGGATATTTTTTCAAGGACCCGTTGATTAGCCGAGCCTATTGGGATGAAAAAGAGCAAGCCATCAATGACCCTGTTATCTTGCATTATAGCGGAAGCAAACCTTGGTTTATTGAGTTTGAGCCTCCTTTCAAAAAAGATTTCGCTTTCTATTTAAACATATCCGGCTTAGATAAAAGCTTTATTAGGCATATCCCCATGAAGGCACGCATTAAGGCAAGATTCCGTTCGTTACTAGAAAAATTGGGGCTTATCGCTCCCAAGGATAGCCTATTCTAACTTACTTTTATCCACGTTTCACGTTTGTGATAATCCTAAAATAAACAGATTCCCGTGAAACGTGGATTATTATGAAGTGAGAATATATGAATAAACTATTATTTTCGTTCACCCGGTATTAAAAAAATATCGGCCCGATTGTTATCCATCAAGCCCCATTAAAGTGAATAACTTACGGTTTGTCGAGCCGTAAACTTATGGCTATACCTAGTGCTAGACTTACGGCCTAAATAATGGGTAACGAATTGCTAAAGCTCTCATCTGAGCAGCACCGAGCTCCACCAACATATAAAATTGGTAGGATCAACAAGCACATTTTACCTCAATACAGGGAACATCCCCCTTCATACGACGAAGGTGAGATTAAATTAGTGAAGCTAGCTTCATCAACAAAGTTAACTAGCTGGAATGCCTAAGTAAGTTAACTTACTTTGCCGATGAAGCCAGCTTACTTTATAACTACGGATATCCAAATGACTATGCCTAAATTTACTTCACAGATTTTACTGTTATTTTCTAAGGTACTTCACATCTTAGAGAACCTTCTCCTGAAAAACTTCACAGGGTTGAAAGTTGTTTCCTGAACCGGTTCACAGCGGCAAAAATACCGTTTTTCTTTTTCCATGCAAAACAACCATGAAAAAACCACTGCGGAGGAAGCCTCGCGGCTGGAGGCGCAAAGCCTCCATTGAGCGATCACATACAAGTCAGAGCTTCTCGGAACCTGACAGGTGGGAGCATGTCCCTGTTGCTCCTATGCGGTCTCCTATTGTTGTAGAAGTCTATGATCCTCGCCAACAAATCCCTTGCGGCCACCACGTCCGGGGGGCGTTTCATCCTGTAGAGCCATTCCTGCTTGATGATGCCGTTGACCCGCTCGGCGATCGCGTTGTCGGTAGGCTTGTAGTCCTCCGTCATGCTGATCGTGGCTTTAATGGCCTGTAGACGATCAATATATTGATTACAACAATATTGAACGCCGCGGTCGGAGTGGTGGATCAGTCTGTCGGCACATTAAAAATGTAATTATTTTGAAATAATATGCAGCGTTTATCGTTTTATAAGCATCTAAGCTTATATAGTCATAAAAACAAGTTAGACATGAAGCCATTGATTTTATCTTTTTTTGCGGTTTTATTAGGATACTCATTCTTTTTCGATAAAGATGATGAAATAAAATTGCGTAATGTTGACCAGATATCGTTGGAATCTAATTCTACGATGCCTGAGAGGGGGGATTCTGTCACTTTGTATGCGAAAAGGCTCCCTAATACTCCGGAATATATTTTACGAATCGCAAAACCGGAGGATTATCTCTTTACGAAATAAAATTTTCGTGTTAAAATATTTGTTTATTTGACGAATATTGCTATGTTTGTGCCCATGTAACTTTTAATGCGTGGGATATGGATTTGAAATCTACTCAATATATAGAAAAAACAGGAAGTAATGCTAGGGGAATAATTGGAGAAGAAATTGTTATTGATAAACTATATTTTGAAAACCTTTTAGTATTATCCAAATCATTGATAGGAATTATGGTTAATCAAGCAAAAAAAATAAGTTTATGATGTTTTTCTTGATAGTACTCTTTATTCTCATATAAAAAATCATTCAACTTTGTCAGGTAAAGAAAATCCGTTATCTTTGCCTCAGTAGTCTCCATGAGCAAACTACCGCAAAAGCACGTAGCAAATTAATGGGATAATTCTTGGGATATGCTTGAAACTAAAAATATAAAGTTTTAAATATCAGCATGGTAACTCCGTTAGGAGAATTCCAGGCGATATTGAAACAAAGAGATATTTGAAAAAAGAATCGTTCTTATAGCGAGCAAAACGATAAAACATACTCGTGTGCTAAATCGTGTGGATTTCTAAATGGAAGAAACTATAAAACGGTGATAATCAACAGAGAGAAGATAATAGTTCTCTTGCTGGTGGCACCACTTCAAAATAAAAAACGTTGTGAATCATCTTTCGCAACGTTTTTTATTTATCTCCACAAACTATATTAGTAACCTTTTTATGGTTCAAACTAGTACTTCAACAAAGTAGAAAATCCCGTAATAACCGAACTGAACTAAAGACATAACCTGAATTATATTTTTCTAACTGCTCACAGTCTGTCGATGCAGCCCATGCCGCTGACAAACACTGTATCTTTACGGAATAGCATGCCTCGATATCAGAAACCGCATCGCCTACATATATCATTTCATTCGACTTAAAGCCATAATATAATGATATGTCCTTCATTGCTTCTGATTTTCTGTTCTTTTCAGAAGAGCCGGTTTCTATTCGGTCAAAACACCCATCCATACCAAATTGTTTCAATGTAATATCACAACTTCTTATACCTTTCCCCGTAATAAGAACTACTATTACATTTCTTTCATGTAATTGCCCGATCAATGTTTTCATCCCTTCAAATGGCTTGGGACATAAAATGGCATGCATTTCTTCATAAATTACATAGAAATCATTTAATGCCTTCTCCCGACTATCACCGTAAACCACTTGATTGATCATACCTTCTTCATTTAATCCGAAGGTCCGCGCTATCTCGTCATCTGATAGTTCATGATCTACATAAGGAGTAGTCGCCTCTCTGAATGCTGCTAAACATAGCGGAATAGTATCTCCTATCGTACCATCCAGATCAAAAGCTACCAGCCGGATCATAATTTTCAGATTTATTGATTTGACGAATCACCTTACATGGGTTTCCAACAGCCAGACTGTTTGCAGGAACATTTTTGGTAACAACACTTCCGGCACCAATAACACTTCCCTTACCAATAGTGACCCCGGGCAATATAATAACTCCACCACCGATCCAGCAACCATCTTCAACAGTGACCGGAAGGGCAAATGTATGACGGACATATCGAACTCCCTCCGGTGCCTCAACAGGTGTTAACCGTTCATTCAAATCAACGGGATGCGTTGCCGTATAAATCTGGACATTAGGAGCAATCAGTACATTATTACCAACTGTAATCTTATTGCAATCGACCAACACACAGCCCATATTTACCGTAACATTATCACCAATATGAATATTACATCCATAATCGCAGAGAAAAGAATGTCCTACGGAAACCTCTGTTCCGATACTACCGAACATTTCTTTCAGAATCGCATATTTTTCTTCTTTTTGTTCATAAGACAGTGAATTGTATCTCATCAACAAACGGTGAGTTTTTCCTTTTAGTTCTAGAAAAACCGGAGCATGGCAATCATACCATTCACCGGCCAAGCATTTCTCCATCTCTGTTTTCATTCGTTCCCTCCCATGCGGATTTATAAGAAAGTAACAATTTCATCCTTGTCCTTTCGGGTAGTAAAATGATCAGGTTGCTCTTGGATATATCCCAATGATACAATAGCTACCGGATATCTTTCGGACGACAGCCTGAAATTAGCTTTAAACAATTCCGGATCAAAGTTGCACACCCAACAACTTCCCAGCCCTATTTCGGCTGCGGCTAAACAGATATGCTCTGTAGCAATAGCAGCATCGATATCCGCATGATTTTTGTTATCGGATTTACGTACCCATGCTATCGATTTATCGGCACAAACAACAATGTATACCGGTGCCCGTGCGAACCATTCTCTATTATAACATTGCCGTAAATTCTGTTTTTGTTCTTCACTGACTACCACCATGAAATGCCAAGGCTGATAATTAACTGCAGAAGGAGCTAAACGGGCACATTCAATGATATAGTCGATTTTATCCTGTTCGACCCTGTCTGACTTATAATTTCTCACCGAGAAACGTTTTTTTGTAAGTTCTAAAAAGTTCATATCCTATCAATTTTTTATATTTAAAGCAAAGTTATACCATTTCCAGATCTATTATTATGTATTACTTTTCGTTATATCGGTAAAATTACGTTTTTTAGACTATATTTGTCTTATGAAAAGAGAAAACTTACATCAACCGTTTGAGATTAGTTTCAGTGAGTTTGACGAGTCAATGCTAAAAGAACACGACCATACTTTTTTTGAGTTGGTCTACATCTTATCGGGTACAGGTATCCAATGGATTAACAATAATAAATTTTCTTATCACGACGGACACCTATTTATGATAACTCCCGGAGACTCACATTCATTTGAAATACATTCCACTACTAAGTTTATCAATATTAAGTTCAATGATATCTACATTCATTCCGCTGTTTTCGGTACAGAAAACATAAAACGATTAGAATTTATCTTACAGCATGCTAACCACCAACCTGGCTGTATTTTACGAAATCGAACAGACAAACTACTCGTAAAACCTATGATTGAAGCCATCATCAGGGAATACGTCAATAGAAACTTATATAGCAAAGAAATCATAACGCAACTGATAAACACCATAATAATAGTCGTTGCACGCAATATCGCCATGTTTCTGCCTGAGCAAGTCAATGAATGCTCCGAAGAGAAATCACTCGGTATACTGCAATATATCCAGACCTACATTTATCAATCCGAGAAAATCAAAACGAAAACTATCAGTCAACATTTCGGCATTTCAGAGAATTATTTGGGACGTTACTTTAAAAAACACACAAACGAAACAATGCAACAGTACATACTGAATTATAAACTGAAACTGGTAGAAAACAGATTATTGCATAGTGAAATGAGAATCAGTGAGATTGTAGCAGAATTAGGTTTCACCGATGAAAGCCATTTAAATAAACTATTTAAAAAATACAGAGGTTGCAGCCCCACAAATTTCAGAAAGAATAATGCAGTATAGCCCCAATAATAAGTTATACAAGTTTCAGACGCCCTATTCGTCTGATATGCCCGATATCTTCTCCTTCTTTACATTTTCCTTTTGTTGCTCTCTATACTGTCGCGGAGGCATGCCATACCTTTTTGAGAACAGTTTATAGAATGTTCCGCGGTTGTTGAATCCGGTCTGGTCCATAATCTCTTCAATAGTAAGATTCTTGGCTATTAACAGCCGTTCTGCCATTGTTAGACGGTATTCCTTAATGATATCAGCAGGAGACTGTTCGGTTATCGGTTTTAGTTTCCGGTAGAACTGGCGGGTACTATACCCCATCTCACTACTTAGCAATTCCACTTGTAAATCGGGATTTGCAATATTCTTCTCTATAATCTCGAGCATTTTATCCAGGAACTCCTGATCTTCTTTATGTATACAATTGCCATGTTCCATAGTGAAGGAACTGAAAATAGAGCTATAATATTCTTTCAAGTCTGCCTCCCGTTTGATGAGACGATAAACGATTTTCTCCAGATACTTCACGTTAAAAGGTTTGGTAACATAGGCTTCTGCTCCTGACTCGATGCCCTTTACCTGATCGTCTTCGTGATGTAGGGCGGAAAGGAGGATCAGTGGAATATGACTCCATAATTTGTGTTGCTTTATCTTCTGAGCAAACGATAGTCCATCGATACCGGGCATCATGACGTCTGAAATAATTAAGTCGGGTTGCTTCTGCTCCAGACTGCTCAATGCATCTTTTGCATTATCAAAAGAGCACACATTGTATTTGTCTGCAAAAAGTTCTGAAACGAACCATAACATGGAATTATCATCATCAATAACCATGATGGTCCGTTTACCCGTATCAAACTCTATGGCAGTCTTTTCTAAAACAATAGGTTCCTCCGTAGCCGTATGTAATAGTCCGGTTTCATAAGTAGTTTGTGTAGTTTCCCGTTCAGTTATGGGAAGATTGGGCAAGGTAACGGTGAATGTTGTCATTTCATAGAGAACACTATTTACGCTGATTTCCCCATTCAACTGCGTAATCATGCTCTTACAAATAGCTAATCCAAGTCCTGTACGAGAATTCTTACCGTTCATCTCAACAGAATCCAATATTTTATAACGATCGAATATTTTGGATAAATTTTCTTTGGCTATCCCTTTTCCAGAATTGGATATACAAAAAATTAACGACTGGTTTTCCACTTTCAACTCTATTGTGATAATTCCTTTGTCGGGCGTGTACTTAAAAGCGTTGGATATTAAATTGCTGACAATCTTATTGAAGCAACTGATATCCGTATTCCATTCAATGTCCGGAGAAATATGCAACTGATAATTCATTTCTTTATTTTCAGCCAGTTCTTCGAAAGATTCCGCTATGCTTCTAACCTTTTCCGACACGGATAACTGTTGAATAGAAAGTACTTTATTGCCGGTTTCCAATCTGCGAAATTCAAGTAACTCTAAAATCAGATTATTCAGTTTTTCAGTATTTTGTTGTATCATCTTTGCATACTTCTGAGTGTATGCGTCAATCTCCGGATTGGCAAGTATCTTCTCACAAGGACCATAAATCAGGGTCAGTGGCGTACAGAATTCATGAGTGATATTAGTGAAAAAACGCAATTTTGATTCGTAGATTTCTTCTTTCTTCTCCCGGTTCATCTTGTCCAACATACGGTGTTGTTTGCGACGGTATATATAAATGAGCCTATATATCCCTGCAGTGCACAACAGTGCAAATAGAATGAAATATACCATATAGGCCAGCGGACTGAGATACCACGGCGGAGTGATACGAATAATGACGGATTGTGTTTGGCTTTCTTGCCCGTTTATATTGTTTTTGTATTTTACTAATAAAGAATATTCACCCGGAGCAAGATTAGAGAAAATAGCGCTGGTGGATGTTCCGTTTTCTATCCATTGGTTGCTCATTTCTTCAAGCTTATAATAAAAAGAATAGTTGTTGCCATTGATGTAATCAATAGCCATAAAATTTAGCTGAAAGAAGTTTTGACTGTAATCCAGTTGAAGGATTGTTTTACCTTCCTTTTCATAAAGAAACTTATGAATATTGTGTTCTTTGCCAAAGATAGACAGTCCTTTCAGGGTGATTTGCGGCATATACTCTTCGGTGATACAGTCATTTGTCTGAATGGAAATAAAACCATTTGTACCTCCAAAAAACAGTGTTTCCGAAACGACATCTTTATAGAAAGCACCATCACTGAACTCGGTGATTTCCAATCCATTTCCACTGTTATAGGTTTGCCCTGTACGAGTCTCGGGGTTGAAGCGTATCAATCCCTGGTTGGTACTCAACCAAAGATCGCCTTGGTGGTCCTCTAAAACTCCGTGTACAGTGTTATTTAAAAATAAGTCCGCTTTCGTATATAAGGAATCATCTTGTTCAAGATGCAACAACCCCGAGCTAGTTCCTAACCAATAACCTTTTGCGTTTTTGTAAATAGCAAAAATGTCGTTAGCTGTCTGACTGCTTACAATACTGTCAAAACGATGCGGAATCATTTCCCCTGTCTCTACATTCATGCGGTATGCACCGCAACCACGATTGCCAAACCAAAGTATGGAGTCGTTTTCCTGGTAAGAAGTAAAGAAATAGTTCGAAGCCATACGCCCGTTATCAATAACAGTACGGGAAGCAGATTTTACAGTAGGAGTAGCAGTAGAAGCATCAAAGATAACTTTTACAATGCCTTCACCTACCGTAGATACCCATAAGGTCGTATCATTCGGTTGTTTTATAGAATGCACATACTTCACTTTTTCTCCATTGGCAATGATAGGCAGTTCTTTTAATTGCCTGCTTAAGTACGAATAATAATTAATTCCATTTTCGGTTCCGATCCACAATTTATCTTTGCATCCGGGAGCAAAACAATAGACGGAATTATCTGCCAGCGCACTATTATATGGTGTAATCCGATCAGACGACATAGGCATACTGTTATCCGGAGTATACTTTTTAATGCGGAGTATCCCACTTCCTTTGGTTCCTATCCAAAGCGTTTGCTCCTGATCGTAGTAAAGAGCCCTAACCGGATTACTTATTTGATATACAGGAGTGTCTAAAAGAGTATTGGTAATAGAAAAGGTGTCATTATAATACATGTATACTCCTTGTCCGTCTGTTCCTATCCATACAATATCTTGAAATTTATCTTTCATCAGACAGAAAATACCGGAATGTATTTCTGTTTTCTGTATCTGATATTTCATCTTTTGAGAGGACATATATTTTAGAACAATGAGACCACTGTTTTTGAAACCGATGTAGTAATCGTTTTTTTGCTTGATGATGGAAGATACTTCCCCATGCACTTCAATCTGACCTCTTAGGTCAGCTATATAGTATGCTTGCCGGTTATTAAAATCATATTCGTAAAGAGCGTAGGTTTCGTCAATAAAGTAAGCCATATCTTTCTCGGCAAAGGCATGGTATAATTTACACGAATGCGTAAAAAGATTCTTACGGGTTAATGTCAGCCCCTGTTTTGTATTCTCAATACGATAACTTTGAGTCTCTTCATTGGAGGTAAATATCCATAAAATATCGTTTGAATCTACAGTCATAGAGAGTACATGGCTAAATTCAAGATTGGGAATTTCCAATCTATTGAAAGATTGTGCTTCTCGCTGATAATAATAAAGATAGCCATCATCTTTCAGAATAAAAAGCATGTCATCCTTATTGTTAGCCATAAAGTATTGCCCTTTGAATTCAGTGAAACTCTGACTGGTCTGTTGCTTGGTATCTAAGCGATTCAATCCATAATTAGTCTGCACCCATAATATATCCTTCTCCGATTCGATGATTTGATTTATCAAGTTTCCGGAAAGTAAGGTTTTGGAAGAGTTTATTGGGGTATACAAATGTATGTCGGTTCCATCAAAGATATTCATGCCATCGCAAGAGCCGATCCAAATGATGCCCCGATCATCCTGGTAAAGAGAGAGAATAGCACTATTTGAAAGACCATCTATATTGGAAAATTGTCTCAAACTGTATGCATGAACCTCCAAAGGCAGGCAAAATAGTAAGCAAAGAAAATACAGTAGTGACAAGTATGTTCGATAAATGTATTTCATGTTAGATATAATGCATTAGTGGGTTCACAAAGATAATACATGCCGGACAAATAATTCTCAAGTGCATGATAAATGTTTTCTCCCGAAGAGATTGCCATTTCTATCAAAATAGTATCCGAATCCGGACTTGCTCCACAACTTCTCCCTGCAAAGCAATATGAAAGGAGAGAAATGATGCAACCAGTCCGGATTGGATAAAGATCAAGATAGGATTATCACTCAATGACAGAGGCAAATCCTCCGTTACGTGCCAGACGCACTATTATTTTATCTCCTTTTTTAAGAGTATATTCTTTTTTTCTGTAATCCATAGCTTGTCGGTTAGCATTAACCCCATCCTCAAAAGAAGTCATCCGATAAGATTGTCCTTCTTTCAGGAAGTCAAAATCCAATTCAAAGGTTCTCTCTTGCTGTCGGTTGTTAGTCATGCCACCGATATACCACTTATCTCCTTTACGTTTTGCCACAATCACATATTCCCCAGCCTTAGCTTTCAAAGCAATGGTTTCATCCCATGTCTGCGGGACTTGAGTAATATATCGGGTACATTCGTCATTGCGATAGTAAAGTGTAGGATTGTCCGCCATCATCTGCAACCCACTTTCGAAAATAACAAATAAAGCCATTTGGTAAGCTCGTGTACCTATACTGGCTGAATTAGGACGTTCGGAACAATAAATTTCCGGTTGCATACTAAGCATGGCACCCGGCGTATAGTCCATTGCACCAACCGCATTTCTCATAAAAGGCAGATATATGCTGTTGTCCGGTCGACATCCACCCATTTGTTCCATTCCTCTTACGCCCTCATAAGACAATACATTCGGATACTTATATTCCAATCCGGCAGGCTTAAATGCCCCATGAAAATCGACAAACAGATGGTGCTTGGCAGCCTCTCGGGCTACTCTTTCATAATAATTCACCATCCACTGGTCACTTCTGTCCATGAAGTCGATTTTGACTCCCTTCACACCCCATTTCTCGAAAGTCTCAAACAGCCCGAAATTGTTTTCTACAGTGAGCCATGTCAACCAAAGCACAATGCCTACATTTTTTTCTTTGCCATAACGAATGAGTTCATGCACATCTACCGCAGGATTTGGTGTATAGGGATCACGGGTACTCATAGCCCAGCCCTCGTCCATAATAATATATGGTATACCATAATTAGCAGCAAAATCAATAAAATATTTGTAAGTATCGAGATTGCATCCTGCTACAAAATTAACATCCGGTCCGTAGGGAGTAGCACCGTTCCACCATTCCCAGCTTGCCAATCCGGGCTTAATCCAGGAAGTATCTTCCAATATGTTCTTTTCGGCCAATCTATAAGACATCGTATTCTCAATGAGTTGGCTATCTTCTGTACTAATGACAAAATAGCGCCAAGGGAAATTACGCTTTCCACTGGTTTGTGCTATATAGTCGGCTTCTTTCAGTATTTTGACACTCCGATCACCGTCTTCTCCAAATTCAAGAGGTACTCTGGGAAATACAGAAACCATACCATTGCTGCCATTACTTTTCAGAAAAACAGCCGGATAATCGGTTAGTGATGTTTCACTGATTAATATCTTACTTCCTTTTTGAGTATCAATCAGAATTGGCAATAAAGCCATTGAGGCAGATGATTTCCATTCTTTGCTATACAAATGGGTATATTCTTCTTCATAAGCCGTTTTAAAACTTCCGGACTGTTGCATGTGTAGCAAATAATTATCAGGGAAGTTCACTTGGAGGGTCTCATTCTTCACATTGATCATTCCTTTCTTATTGGTTATAAAACGGTAGGCAATTCCGTCATTGAAGGCACGAAACTCTACGGAATAACCTCCTTTGAAGTCTAGAAGAAGTTGGTTGTACCGATTACTTACAGACGAAAATTTCAATGGAATAACAGGCTTTAAAGACTCGTCTATATTCTTATGGCTTACTTTAGTCATTTTAGGATTCGTTCCCAATTCCTGGTCACCGATTTCCATTGTAAGGTGACACTGCTTTAACAATGTCTCATTCCGGCAAATGACATCGTAGTAGATTTTATCTGAAAGATTCACTGAAATCTGAATATTCCCATCCGGCGAAGCCAGCTTGTGTATGTTCTGTCCCTGAACATACAAAGAAATACTGAAAATTAATAGCAGCAGTAATTGTTTTTTCATACTAAATGATGTGTTTTAAAGTTTTATTATTTGCAAAATTAGCACATAAATAGAACATTCTGTTCTGCATTTGTGACATATATGTATCCATTTATGTCATTATGGGTTCTATATACTTTAATGTCATGTATTTGGGTGCGTTTTTAAGTATAGATTTCTATCTTTGTACAAATGAATAAAACTAAAATAATGTGTATATCAAAGTAAAAACTAAAGGGTATGAAAAACAAATGTATGCTAGTTGTAATTTTACTGATCTTGTCAGGTACAGCATTTGCAAAAATTGTGCTGCCACCTATTTTCTCTGATAATATGGTGTTGCAGCAACAAACCAATGCTCCCATTTGGGGTGAAGCGCAGCCTATGAAAACTGTAAAAGTAACCACCTCATGGGATGGGAAGACGTATGCGGTTCAGGCTGATAAAGCAGGAAAATGGAAAGTAACTGTTCACACGCCTGTTGCCGGAGGACCATACGAGATTGCCTTGACAGATGGTAAGAAAGTAAGTTTAAAAAATGTGATGATTGGCGAAGTATGGATATGTTCGGGACAATCGAATATGGAAATGCCATTAGGGGGATGGGGAAAGATTACAAATTACCAGAAAGAAATTGCAGAAGCCGGACACTCTAATATACGACTTCTGCAAATAGAACAAATCAACAGTACCCAACCGGAAACGAATATAAAAGTCCGCAATGACAGTTGGCAGGTTTGTTCACCGATAACCATCCCTGAGTTTTCTGCTACAGCTTATTTCTTTGGCAGAGAAATCTCAGAGAAACAAAATGTTCCGGTTGGCTTGATACATACTTCTTGGGGAGGCACAAACGTTGAATCCTGGATAAGTGGAGAAGTCTTGAAGGAGATGCCGGAATTTGTGAAAACAGTGGAGTCCATTCAGAAGATGCCGGGTGATAAGAAAATACTCAAAGCAGAATATTTAAAGGAGCTCACTGCCTGGAATAACCGTGTGGACGAAGGTTTTGCTGAAGGAAAACCGGTAAGAGCTGCTGCATCATTAGATGACAAAGATTGGGAAAGTATGAATTTCCCGGGTGAAGTGGGTCCACAATTGGCCGGCTTTGATGGAGTTATGTGGGTTAGAAAAGAAATCGAAATTCCCGCTAGTTGGGCAGGTAAAGATGTACAACTATCCCTGGGGGCTATTGATGATAATGATATTACTTATTGGAATGGAATAGAAATAGGCCGTACAGATGGGCCGACTCTTCAACGCAAATACATCATTCCGGAAAAAATGGTAAAGGCTGGAAAAGCAATATTAGCCATTCGAGTCTTGGATACAGGTGGTAACTGTGGCATTTGGGGAGACCTTTATCTTCGCTCTACAAATGATGAACAGATTAGTCTGTCCGGTGATTGGAAATATCAGGTTGCTGCGGATACTCATAAGGTAGGAGCACTTCCGATAGACAGATCCGTAGATCCCAATTTACCGACTTCCCTTTATAATGCAATGATTCATCCACTGATATCTTATGGTATTCGAGGAGCAATTTGGTATCAGGGTGAGAATAATTCTTCCAGAGCCTATCAGTATCGGGAACTTTTCCCATTGGTAATAGAGAATTGGCGCCGGGATTGGAAACAGGATTTTCCATTCTATTTTGTGCAACTGGCCAATTTTATGCATGAAGTTTCCCAACCGGCAGAATCAGAGTGGGCAGAGCTTCGTGAAGCACAAATGCGTGCATTGGCAGTAGGCAATACCGGTATGGCTGTAATAATAGACAGAGGTGACGCCAACGACATTCACCCTAAAGATAAACAAACCGTAGGACATCGACTGGCTTTGATTGCCCGTGCCAAAACATATGGGGAAAAACTGCCTTATTCCGGCCCGATCTATCGCTCCCATCAGATTGTAGGAAATAAGATAATTCTTTCTTTTGATCATACCGATGGTGGATTGAAAAGTAGCGATGGCAAGGAGTTGAAAGGCTTTGCTATAGCCGGGCGCAATCATGAATTCCATTGGGCCAAAGCTGAGATAGACGGAGACAAAATTATAGTCAGTGCACCTGAAGCGGTACCTTATCCGGTTGCTGTGCGATATGCTTGGGCCAATAATCCGGTCTGCAATTTGTATAATGGAGCAGGACTTCCAGCTTCACCTTTCCGAACAGATGACTGGAGAGGAATTACGCAAAAGGATTAATTGTTCTCATAAAATACCCTCATCCTTTGTCACTGTTAAACGAAAGGTATGAGGGTATTTTGTAAATGCTGATATATGGCCTCCAAGGGTATCCTGAATGTTACATAAATAAATTACCGGATTACTACTTTCTGCACCCTTGTCGTATGAGATAAACATTTATCGTCCACGTAAACTATAAAACCTTTTCCCCTACCATATTTTTTCCCTTTCTTATCAAAAATAATGGTAATGGTTTTGCCTTGGCAATATACATTATCCAAACAAAAATAGTCCCAACATCCATCAGGAACAAGAGGGTTTATGATAATACTTCCATCTTCCTGCGGACGAACTCCCATTAATCCTGAAATAATCAAATTACAAAAAGAAGAGTGGTTATAATCTTTCCCTCTTTCTACACCACCTTTAGAATCATCCCAAGTTCCGTTTTTCCATGATTTCAGGCGAGTCCTCGATATCCAGTCTCCCGTATAGGGATTGATATTTTCATCAATCCAACAAATCGTATCGTTATTGACTGATAAAATACGATGACTATTACTGTATATGTTCAAAAGACTTAAATAATCTTTTTTAGTGATGATGGGAGAATCATAACTATTGAAATAGTTAGCCATTGCTGCCAGTGTCATGGAAGTCAAATAGGGCCAGCTGGGACCATTCCATTGACATTCGTGTCCTTCGTATGAAATCTTGAAATCAGGGCAACGCTGTTCTACAGTAGTTGGGCCATAGGCTGCTTCAAATCCCTTGGAATCAAATAGTTGTTTCCATGCTATGGAATAGTTATCCGGCGGTATATTATAGAACCAGGGAATGTATCCAAGAAGTTCACGTGCATAAGAGAATTCCATCTTGCCATTTAGAGGTATAACCTTATAGAAATCAGCCTGTTTATCCCATAGCCTCCGGTTTATTATTCCTTTTAACTTATCAGCCTTCTTCTGATAGGTCCGGGCTTCCATGTCACGATCTACTATTGAAGCTATTTTTGCCAACGCAACAGCCTCACCGTACATATAGCTGTTAATGGTAGGGCGATAACCACGTCCACCTTCTGACAAATGTCCGGAAACAGACATCTCCATTCCATCCCTGTCGTCAACCTGCCAGAACATTCCAGTCGAATCCCGCTTTTCTTCTTCCCACTTTGCAAAGTTATCTTTTAGCTTGGGATACAAATCGGCCAGTAGCATTTTATCATTGTGAATTAAATAGTAATTGTAGATAGCGTCTGCAGCCCCAAAGCTGTATAGCCTCGGATTCCCGCTACCAGAAAACCAGAAAGAAGCATAATCAGATAAAATTTCAGCGTTTCTCAGCCACCGGCCCTCGTAGAAATGATGGTTAGCCGCACAACTGATGGTATTATACTTTCCTGCCCAAGGAACATCCGGCAAGAATTCAGTAATAACGAACCCGTCAGGAGTCTTCTTTATATGCTTTCTATAGGTCCACCATCGAAAATAATATGTTTTCTCCAACTCCTTATCCGGACACTCAAAAAATGGAATATTCTTTCTTAAAAAATCAGATGCACCACAGTTAGGGATATCTTGTTTATACAATTCATTATCTTCACGATTGAATTGATTGACGTAAGACTCGATTACTTCCGGAGCATCTTTAATGAGGAAGTTTTGCCCCTGCATGTGCAGGGGCAAAACTATACCTAAAGCTATAAATAACTTCTTTATTTGCATATAGCTTAGAAATTTAAGTCATGATTGTCATAAATAGCCAAACCAATCTGTTCCAAATGTTCATTCCGCCCATTGTACCAAAGCATCCAGCAGTCTTTCTCTTGAATGGCAAATGGCTTGTAAGTGGCACTGGCATCCCACCCACCTTCCGTAGGAGAAATGATCGGGTTTTCGGAGTATCTTTCCCAATCATTGATTCCGTCTTTGGAACGTGCCATTCCTATCTGCGCAAAATTAATGTCATAGAAACCGATATAAAACATTAAATAATCATTTTCGCGTTCTATCACCTGACATGCGGTAACCTTATGCTGTTCCCAACTTTGTGCAGGATCGGCTTTAAATATCGGATTTTTGTCCCATTTAGTCCAATGTAACCCGTCTTTACTCGTTGCATAACCGATAGCATCGGGTTCATATTGTTCTCCTCCGGAATACCACATTTTAAAAATATTCTCGTGTTTATCCCAAATTACATGAGGACACATGACCGCAACTTTCTCCCAAGGCTGTTCCGCTGACAAGACCGGTTCTTTGCTTTGCCGTTCAAAGTTATAGCCGTCTTTACTTATAGCATATCCAATCCATGACTTACCGTCATTTTGTCCCGTATACCACATGTGATACAGTCCGTCTTTGTAAACAACAACCGGACGATTCATGTCAGCCTCCCAACTACTGCCTTCAACAGGTGGCAAAACTATTTGCGGCGCACTCCAATTTTTTCCATCTTTACTTGTGGACAATGCAATACTTTTTTGGGGGCGCCAAGAACTGTACATTTTATAAGAGTCACTATCTTTCAGTACACAAATATCGAATACCGTACCTAAATCGCCACCACCCAAGACAGGATTATTTTCATATTTTACCCATTTTCCTGTGGCCTCCTCTTTTTGTGTTGTTTTCTTTGGGGAGGTAGTGCAACTACAAATTCCGATGATGACGGTAAGGCTAATCAATGTCTGAATTACATTTTTCTTCATGTTCATTTTCTGTTTTTTACCTTTGCTTTTCCCCCTCCCTACAGACAGGGAAAAACAAAGGTATGGATATTACATTAAATTTTTAACTTTAACTATTACTATTTTTCCCAGCCGGGATTCTGTTTCAAGTCAGGATTCAACACCAATTGTTCAGTAGGAATCGGCTGAAGATACGCTTTTGTTGGGTCGAAATGAAAATGTCCGTCCGGAATGTGGCGTTGATAAGGTTCAAAATAACCTTCACTGTCCACCCAGTAGTTGTCCTGATTACGTTCGGGACTCCAATGCCCCACCTTTTCCATGAAATCTGCCTTATTGATTGCGGCGGGAATGTGGAAGTCGTTTTGGAAATACTTCACTAACCAATCCAGGTTTTCAAACTGAGCAGCGTTTGCCCCCTGTATTCTATCGTGATTCCATAAGTGGTGGGCACGCCAACGCTTTAAGTCATCGTGGCGGTAACCTTCACATGCTAATTCTATACGGCGTTCACGTCGAATCTCCTGTAGCAGATTGGAAACCGGTACCCCCTCATAACCTCTTGCTGCCGTAAAGTCTCCCTTTGGATCGGTATAACCTACGGAAAGTGTGAGATGTGGCATACCTACCCTATCACGCAGTTTATTAATGGTAATGTCTAAATCATTCTGTGTGATGTTACCCAGTTCGGCTCTTGCCTCTGCATAAATCAGCAGTGCTTCAGCATAACGAAAAATGATACTTCCTTTGATACTTCCCGAAATGGTCTCCTGTTCGTTGGCATCGGGATCAGCACCTTTGGCCAGTTCATATCCTGTGGAACACTTCTCTACACCGGAAAGGGTAATATTCGGCTTTATGAACACAACCGTTGTATCCTTCCCGTTGATAGTTCTCGGACGTCCGGGAGTAAACATTGTTTGTGCCAAGCGTGGGTCACGGTTGGCAACCACATTCAATAAATTAGTATCCCCTGCATAATTTTCGGCCAGGCTTATCGGCAATGCCTGTGTACCGTCTTCACTGATGCAGAGATAGGAATCAACCAATGCCCTGGTCAATCCTACACCGGCACCATTACGTCCGGGATTACGGTTATCATTGTGCCAAAATCCCAGTGAGCGATCAAATTTCTTCCATAGCATAATCTCCTTGCTGCTTGAATAGTCCCAACGGTTGAACAGTGTGTGATAGCCGTCTTCCACGCCCATGTTGTCCAAGTCAAACAACTGGCTGTCAATGACCAACTTCGCCATTCTGGCCGCTTCTTCCATATAAGCCTGTACATTTCCCTCTCCGGCGAAAGGCGTACCGGCATGATACTTTTCCCAAGTGGCTTCGAACAGGGCAATTCGTGCTTTGTATAGCATAGCTGCCTCTTTTGAGACACGTCCGGTCTCCTGCTGACTATATGTCGGTAATCTGTCTATGGCATCATCCATGTCATTCAGAATCTTATCAGCTAACTCGTGCCGCTTCAGGCGAGGGCCGTACAATTCTCCTGATTCAAGATCCAGTGTTTTATCAATCCAGGGAGCACCGCCAAACTTCCGCAGAAACTGTTCATAGTAGAGCATAGCTCTGAAGAAGTAAGCTTCACCAATGTATTTGCGGGCTTTTTCCGGTTCGGGAGACTTGTCACAGTTATCCAACAAAAAGTTGACACTGCGTATTTTTCCCCATTCAGTAGTTCCCCAGCCTTCGCCACTGGAAGGAACCTGGTGCAAACCTTCAATCAAGTCTTTGTTATCTTGATAATTGTCACTAAGCAGGTTATCCGAACCTCGGTCAATATGATAAATATAGTTGTTAGGCGAGCCCCAAAATGAGGTATAAAACTGATTTACGTACAGTTTGCATTCATCTGCCGTATAGGTCAGATTCACATCCGCAATCTGATCCAGTGGGTCTCTTGCCAACCAGTCTTCACAAGAAGAGATTGCCATGCCGGTAAATAGGCAAAGTGTATAGATTAACTTTTTCATCTTTTTGTATTTTTAGAGTTTTAGAATGTAACGTTAACACCAAAGGAAATTGACTTGGAGATGGGATATGCACCGCCCCACGGAGCTTCGGGATCAAAGTTCTCGTTAATACCGGAGAAAGTCAGCAGGTTATCTCCACTGAAGTAAATGCGTACTTTTTCCAGCCCTACCTTATTAATAATAGCTCCCGGTAACGAATATCCCAACTGAATGTTCTTCAGGCGGCAATAAGCACCAGTATCCATGTAACGGGTCTGTTTCTGCAAATTCTTACTGGTGCTCCACAAATAGAGTCTTGGTAACCATGGATCCGGATTACTTCCATCCTCACGCCAGCAGTCCAGTGTGTTTTTCCATACATTGGAACCCCATTGCCCACCTCCGAGTCCAAAGGCAACAGGACCTTCCAGCCATAAGTCACGTTTCATGGTTCCTTGTAAGAACATCGAAAAGTCGATACCGTTCCAGTCTGCATTGAAGCCAAAACCAAAATTATAGCGGGGAGTATCATTACCAATGATAGAGAGGTCTCCATGGTCTTCCAGCGTCTGATTTCCATCGTTAATGTTAGGATCATCATCCAGATTCACATACTTGATGTCACCTACAACCCAGTCACCACCAAACTTGTTCTGTACGCCAGAATCGTTAATGGCTTTCGCTTCAGCAGGATCGGTCATTATATGATCGGTGGTATATCCCCATATGGTCCCCATCTTCTTACCTACGTAGTAGTCATATATCAGCCCCTTGGGATTTGAATATTTCAAAACAGTTCCTTGGTAATCTGAAAGATTGAACGATACACTGTAGTTGAATGATTTGGATGCCAGCGAGAACTGGTCTCTCCATCCGAGTGTCAGTTCCCAACCCTCATTACGTATATCGGCATTGTTCGTATCAGGAGAGTTTACACCCAGCACGGCAGGCAAAGTGACACCCTTTGTAATAAGTCCGATAATATCTCTTCTGTACCAGTCGAACGACATAGTAAGCCGATTGTTCAGTGCGGCGATGTCAACGCCAAAGTCCAAAGTACGATTCTTCTCCCATGTATTATAGGCAATCATATTAGGAGCACCAAAGGCACTGATTCGTTTGTCACCCATAATATAATCGGTCGTAGCGTTATAAGGTACGGTAGAGATATATTGGTAATTTTTTCCCCGCATATTGCCCAATTCTCCCCAAGATCCTCTTAAACGTAATTCGGAAAGTATTGAAGTATAAGGTTCGAAGAAAGCTTCCTTAGCCACATTCCAACCGGCGGAAAAAGCTGGGAAAGTTCCCCACTGGTGTCCTTTGGCATAACGGGAAGAACCGTCTCTGCGCAGGTCGAACTCAAAGAGATAACGGCTCTTGTAGTCATAGTTGAAACGACCGAAGAAACCGAGAGTAGCATAATGATCCAAAGAATCCCAGGCCTCTATCTTTCCTGTACTGGTAGAGATGGACGGTTGGCCCGGTAATACCATCCCCATTTTATTAGCATAAAGACCGAAGTTCTTCTTATATTCCGACTGCATACCGGCCATTATCTTGAAATTGTGTCCCTTGAACTCTTTTTCATACGTAGTATATGCATTCATTGATGTGAAGTCATCATTGTTAGATTCCTGCCATACACGCGTATCTTCAGTTCCAAATCCACCTTCAAGGTAAGGCTCGTTGCTCACCGAGTAGGAATAAATGAGACCTTTGGAGTAACTACGTTTGTTCATCCATTTGTTGTAGGTAAAGTCGGCATTGATAGTCCAACCTTTCAGTGGCTTGATGACTACGTTAGCAGTGCCCCAGAAGTTATCGGTGTATGAGGTCTGAGGATTGGCATCGGCAATGAATACCATACGTCCGGCCGGAGAGAAATGTCCATTGGGATCACGCACAGGAATAGTAGGCCACACTACTTGTGTCCAACCAATCATATCGTTGACACTGCCACCCGGATTCATGCCGTAAGCGGGAGATACACTCTTTTCGTGTGAATAACGTACATTCAAGCCCACGGTCAGCCACTTCGTCACGTCAGTCGTAATTTTGGCCAACGCATTGTAACGTTGATAATGATCATCGTAATATCTCAGTTTGCCTTCGTCTTTCAAATATCCCAGAGACATGACGTATGTAGTCTTGTCGCTACCACCCCGAATTGAAATGTTGTGTTGTTGGTTGAGCTGGTTATTCTTAAACATAGCTTTTTGCCAGTCTTCGTTGGCATTTGAACGTCCGTCTCCCCAATCAGCCCAACGGTCCGGATTATCTCGTTGCGGCACGTTGTTGGGAATACTGGTCGGATCATAGTAATATTTTTCAATACGCTCCATCGTCTCTAGGTCAATAATACCACTACCGCCTCCATTGATGTCAGCTTCTCTAAAAAGTCTGGAAAACTCCAATGAACCGGCTGTTTTGGGTAGTACGGTCGGACTGTTGAACGAAAAATTATTGTTATAATTGATGACAGTCTTTTCATTCTTCTTACCTGACTTAGTGGTAACCAATATCACACCGTAGGCAGCTTGTGCTCCATAGATAGCACTTGCAGCAGCATCTTTCAATACAGTCAACGTCTCAATGTCATTGGGATTCAAATCATCGAAATAACCGGTTACACCGTCTATGATAACCAATGGACTGTAGGTTGCGTCCAGTCCGGCATAACCTCGGATATTGAACGATGCCTTCTTACCCGGACCACCGTCTCCATTGGAGATATTCAAGTTGGCTACCTTACCCTGAAGTGCTGCGGCAGCATTAGTTACAGGACGGTCCTCAAGTTCCTTCGCCCCCACTGTGGCGATAGCACCCGTAAGGTTGGCTTTCTTTTGTACACCGTAGCCCACTACCACTACTTCGTCTAACAATTCCGTATTGTTCTCTAATGTAATATTTAGAAAATTACCAGTTACTTTTACTTCCTGAGATAAATAACCGATAAAAGATACCACAATAGTAGAACCTTTTACAGCGTCGATGGCAAAACTACCGTCTATGCTAGTAATCACTCCGGTCGTGGTCCCTTTTACAACTACATTAGCACCAATTACAGGTTCGCCAATATTGTCTACAACCTTACCTTTTACTTGTATAGCCTGCTCTATGGCGGCCATCGCGTCCATACTTCCAAAAAGTAGCAATACCATTAGAGGTATTAGAATGTGTTTTTTTATTTTCATAATACTAACTTTGATTAAAAAGACATTTATTTTTCAACATCTGATAGTTCCTTGTTTATGTAAACAGGAAGAATGAGCTAGGAAGAGTTTTCTTTTGTCATACCAATTCTTTTTTAATAAGTGTTTATATTTATTTAGTTACTGCTAACCGAGCATACATCTCTACCATAGCAGCTTGCGTTAACAGCCACTTGCGGTCATCATGGGTTCTTCCACTGAAATCGATATCAAAAAGCCCCTTCTCATCACGCACATGTTCCCATGCATAATCCATGTTTTGATTGAAAGAGTTGATATATGTTTTATTATGGTCAGTTTGGTAGAGTTCAATGAACCCTCTCAGCATAACGGCAGTAAACCATACATCCCCCTTTTTAAGGAGTTTGAAAGGTTCCCCTTCTTCAGGTATAAAATTTATAAAAAAATAGTTATAACACGCTTTTGCTATATTTTGAGCATCCTTCAAAAAATGGCTACGACCGGTAAGTTGATATAATAAAGTGGCAGCCTGCATCATTTGCCCACTATTGTAGGCATATTTAGACTTATCAATTTTCCCATCCAAAGAGATATTGTCAAAGTATAAATAATCGGTCGAATCTTGCAGTCTTTTTTTAGTCCACTCATATAGTTCCTGCCCTTTTATCAGGTAAGAACTATCTCGGATAGCTTTGAACATTTTTAATGCGAACACTGATGCCGGTGCGTTAGAACATGTATTTTTAGATACTTTCTTTTGCTCACACCAATAGATACCTCCGCCTAATTTGTCATCTGCTCCACTCTCTATAAATTTCCAGATAAGCTGGGCTTTCTTCAGGTATTTTTCTTCTTTTGTATTTAGATAAGCATCTGTGAAGTCAATACCCAACCAGATATTATCATCGTAGAAGCGGTCGGATTGGGAAGCCGTGTTTATGTACGAGGCATAACCGGCAGGGCTTCTGCTGATATCTAAATATTTTTCAAGTCCCCGCAATACCTTGTTATCGAGTAATGTCTTATAGCTCTCATCCCCGGTTGCTGCACATAGTGCATTTACAGCAGAAAATGTCCCGGAATAAGGCCATAAGTAAGAATATTGATTGGGGATTTCTTTTTGTTCTTCAGAAGCCAGATACGTGGCTGTGTAATTTCCTACATTAGAAGGATAATTCTCTCTTAACAGACAGGTTCCTGATACAGAATAATTTGCATATAAAGAATCAAGTGTTTGTGTAGCCCGTATCAGAGTTAAGCCACTATCTATAGTAGTTTGTTCTTGTGTATCGCATCCGGTCACAGTCAATGCACAAATGAAGATGATGAAAAGTACTTTTTTTGAGTTCATTGTCGCTCTGTTAGATTATTATTGTGTATCATTACTTTCTTTTAAAGAGGATATTTTTAAGATATCCTCTTTTCCTTTGTTTATAAAACCTCTTTCACCTAATCAATTTCTCTAATAACTACTGAAATCTGCCTGCAAAAGTATAAGATACACTGAAAGGTGTTTTATAAATCCATGACATAAAAGTATAGCTGTATCTTATGACATAAATTTGGATAATTATGTCCCGAAATCGTATGAGAAAAAGTGAGAAAAGAGAAAAAAAGATGATTTATGAAGAAGGAAAGAGAAAATTATATATTATCCATCAACAACCAAAGTACAATTCCGGTCAAACTTTGACGATTGGTAGAGCATCACTTTATCTCTTCCCCCGGTAGTATAATTAAGATCCGAAAACAATTCATGTTATTTTGATCGCATTTCTTTTTTGGTAACGGGGATTTATTACATCGATTCCTGTTTTTTTGCCTCAAATATGATTAAGCAGATAATAAAAAATGAATAAATATCACCCATTGGAAATAAAATGCCATATTTGCACAATATTATATTCATTTTACCTAAAACAAATTATCAAATCCCATGCATACCACCATTTTAGAAACCGAACGTCTCCTTCTTCGTCCTTTCCGGGAAACGGATCTGCAAGAGCTCTTTGAATGTTGCCAAAACCCAAACTTAGGAAATAACGCCGGCTGGGAACCACATAAAAGTATCGAAGATTCCAAAGAGGTCTTACATACTGTATTTATGGGAAATGAAGGAGTTTTTGCCATAATTCTCAAAGAAGATAATTCACTGGTGGGTTCTATCGGTATTATTACTGACCCCAAACGGGAAAATACCCGGACACGTATGCTGGGATACTGGCTGAAAGAGTGCCATTGGGGAAAAGGTATGGCCTCGGAAGCGACACGAACCATATTGGATTATGGATTTAACGTACTGGGATTGCATTTGATTTCAGCGAACTGTTATCCGCATAACACCCGTTCCCGACTTTTATTGGAACGGAACGGATTTGTATACGAAGGTATACTCCATGAAGCAGAAATGACTTATGACGGACATGTATACGACCATTTATGCTTTTATCAGAAAAAAGGAAGAGTGCCCATGGACTAAAAAGATCTTACGATGATATCCGCAAATAGAGTACGGACTGAACAGCCAACAAAATCACAAAAAGATATTCCGCTGTCAGATATACTGCCAGAGAGGCGGTATAATGACTTAGCAGATACAAATAGAACAAATAAATAACAATCGTTATCAACTGGAACCAAAAGGCAATACGGGTTTTACCCGTACCCGTCACCGCATTAATATACACATATCCAGGCAAAGCAAACACATAATTCAGCAACATCACTGCAAAAGGGATACTTGAAATATTAATAAGTTGAGAACTGTCCGTATAGAATCCAGTAATCTGCCGACGAAAGACCATAGCTAATACTACCAGGGGAAGCCCAATTGCATAGCCCAACTTTAAAATTTTCCTACAAAGCGGAAACAGGTATTGCCTCTCTCCTGCTCCGATCAAATTACTGACTAATGCTCCCGTAGTGGCAGCAAACGAATTGACAATCA
>OJOI01000553.1_pt1 | contig 24677 bp, 15 predicted proteins | sample 1598061 | NCBI WGS metagenome assembly OJOI01 (sample SAMN01915224, study PRJEB22387) | human gut metagenome | isolation source: stool | host: Homo sapiens | place: USA
CCACAGCACTAACGACAGGTGCGAAGCACTGGCATCGCTAAAAGGCTGTTTTTTTTGTTTTTGTTTCAGTCACCCAGTATTTTTCCACTGAACCGAGTTTTAATATGTGTTTTTTTCTTAAATTTGTGGGATAAATTGGAATTAATGATGAAGATACGGTATTTTCTTTGTGCCTTGTTGGTGATTGTGCTCGCTTCTTGCGGAGGCGGTGAGGCCAAAAAGGTGGAGTCTGCTGAAAAGAAGCAGGCGCAGTTGCTCACGATGGAGCAGTGTGAGGGATATGTGAAAGTCACGATTCAAGACCCTTGGAACGATGGCAAAGTGCTCCATACCTACATTCTTGTGCCTCGCGATTCGGCTATGCCGAAGCAGATTCCTGAGGGCACGGTGGTGCGCACGCCTATTCAGAATGCACTGGTGTATAGCGAGGTGCACGCAAGTTTGATGCGTGAACTCGGCGGATTCGGTGCGGTGAAGGGCGTATGCGATGCCAACTACTACACCGATGCCCAGGTACTCAGTGGCGTGAAGGCTGGCACGATAGCCGACTGCGGCAACTCCATGTCGCCCACCATTGAGAAGGTGATAGCCATGAAGCCCGATGCCATTCTGCTTTCGCCATATCAAGATGCCTCGTATGGGCAAATCGAGAAGATGAACATCCCTATCATTGAATGTGCCGACTATCTGGAATACACTCCGCTTGGACGTGCCGAGTGGGTGAAATTCTACGGTGCGCTGCTTGGCAAATCGGCTCAAGCCGACAGTCTGTATGAAGCCGTGGCTGGGCGCTACCGTGCCATTGCCGAAAAAGCGGCTACCGCTAAAAGTAAGCCATCGGTTATCACCGAGATGGTGATCAGCGGTGTGTGGGCTGTGCCTGGCGGCAATAGTTACATGGCGAAAATCATTGCCGATGCCGGAGGCGACTATCCTTGGGCATCCGACAAGAGCACCGGTTCGCTCTCGCTCGACTTCAACCAAGTGCTGGCAAAGGCGCAAAAGGCCGACTTCTGGTTCGTGAAGTGGACTGGAATCAATTCGCTTGCCGACTTGCAAAGCCAATACGACCTGAACAAGAGTTTTGAGGCGTTCAAGCAAAAGAAAGTGTGGGCGTGCGACACCGAAAAATCGCACTTCTTCGTGCGTGTGCCATTCCACCCCGATTTGCTGTTGAACGAATTTGCGGCAGTGCTTCACCCCGAACTTTTCCCCGACGTTAAAACTGAATTTTATTACAATCTGAAATAATGGACCATTCTTCATCACGCAGGTTTTCGCTCACGGTGATACTGCTGCTGGCGCTGTTGGCGCTGTTGGTGGTGGCTTGCCTTGTGTTTGGATCCGTCGATATCGACGCGTCGGCGGTGCTGAGCATCGTGATGGGCAACGAGAGCGACAACGAGGCTTGGAACATCATCGTGCTTCAAACTCGCATCCCCATGATTCTCACCGCTGCGCTTGCCGGCGCGGCATTGGCTATTTCGGGACTTCTGCTCCAAACCACCTTCAACAATCCGCTGGCTGGCCCGTCGATTCTGGGCGTAAGTACAGGCGCGGGACTTGGTGTGGCGGTGGTGATGCTTGCCATGGGCGGCACTATCGGCAAGATGATGGGCGATGTGGCTATAGGCGGCTACATTGCCACGCTGATAGGCGCATTCATTGGCGCAGGCGCGGTGATGCTGGTGCTGATTGTGTTTTCGTCGATAGTGAAAAGCAGCACGATGCTGCTCATTATTGGTATGCTTGTGAGCTATTTGGCTTCGAGTGTGGTGCAGTTGCTCAATTCTGTTGCCACCGAAGAGGGCGTGCACAGTTATGTGGCGTGGGGATTCGGTAATTTCTCAGGTGTGACTAATGCGCAAATGCCACTCTTCGCCTCGCTCATCGTAGTTGGGCTTATTGGGTCGGTGATGATGGTGAAGCCGCTCAACGCCCTGCTTTTGGGCACTCGCTACGCCGAAAACTTAGGCGTGAACACCCACCGCACACGCATCGCCTTGCTCACGGTGACAGGTCTGCTCACAGCCGTGGTCACTGCCTATTGCGGTCCGATTGGTTTCCTTGGACTGGTGGTGCCACACATTGCCCGACTGATGCTCGCCACCAGCAACCACAGTCGCCTCATACCGGTCACTATCCTTGCAGGTGCCGACATCGCCTTGTTTTGCACGCTTTTGAGTGTGGGTGGCGACCATGGTGTGATACCAATCAACGCCATCACACCCATCATTGGTGTGCCCATCATTCTCTATATTATATTGAATCGTAGAAAAATACAATATTTCAACTGACACTATCATGGCAATATTTGAAACTCAAAATCTCGCAGTGGGATATACCCACGGAAAGCAAACCACCACCTTGCTCAGTGGTTTGAACCTTTCGCTGGATAGTGGGCAGTTGGTGGCACTGCTTGGGCAAAACGGCGCAGGCAAGTCCACACTCATTCGTGCGCTCACGTTTGCCACGAAGCCCATCGAAGGCAAAATTCTGCTGCATGGCGTGGATTTCGACACCATCACCAAATCGGAGCGTGCGCGTCTCTTGGGGTTGGTGTCCACCGAGCGCATTCAGGCAGGCGCACTCACCGTAAGCGAACTGGTGGGGCTTGGTCGTCAGCCCTACACGGGCTTTTTGGGACGCTTGAGCGACGACGACCGCGCTATCGTTGCCGACGCTATCCGCAGCGTGGGCATGAGCCACAAGGCGGAGAGTTTTGTGGCAAACTTGAGCGATGGCGAACGCCAAAAGGTGATGATCGCACGAGCCTTGGCGCAGCACACGCCCATCATTGTGCTCGACGAACCTACCGCTTTCCTTGATGCCGCAAGCCGCATCGAAACCATGCAACTCCTTGCCTCCCTTGCCCACGAGCAGGGCAAAGCTATCTTGCTATCCACCCACGACATTTCGCGCTCGCTCATGCTCACCGACCAACTGTGGGTCATCACACGCGACCGCCAAGTGCTCACTGGCACCACCCCCGAAATGGTGCGCAGCCAAGCCATGAACCAAGTGTTCGCCAACCCCTCCATCACCTTCAACCCCACCCACTGCGACTATGAATCCACCCCTCCCGAATAACCCCCACGCTATAGCGAAAGGTATCCCTAAAAAGGCATATCCTTTCGAAGTAATTTAGGGTTATTATTTGGATAGTTGGCTGTTGACTTATTGTAGAATTTTGCTTATCTTTGCGTTGAGAAAAACCAGCAAAAATGGATGAGCAAGAAAAACTTTTGCAGAAAAATATTGCAATAACTACTATAAGTGAAAACAAGACCACTATAGATGAATACTTGGTTTGTGTGGCGACATACCTTCTTTATGATTTTGAAAAATGTAAAGATTTAAAATTTGAAGTCTATAAAGAAGTGAAAGAGTGCCTGAGTGGATTATTCAAAAACAAAAATAACAGAAACAGGTTTAAATTATACTCAAAGGAGTCGTTAAGCACAGCTTTGATCACAGAATGGTTGGGCGGTCTGACATTGGACAAAAAGAAATCGCTCATTGCTAAACACAAGTTGATAGAGAAAGTTAATGATGATGGGTCATTACGGCTTTCTCAAAAATTGGTGAATGCATACAGTAAAGTTGGCAACATTGCTCCAGTGCAGTATGGAGATGGTGAATATGTGCTGAAATCCAAAAAAGAGACTAAAAGAAGTTCAATTAATGCGGAATCGTCAGGTCTAAATAATGCGTCTGAAGCTGAGAATTCTTTGAAAGAATGTTGGAATGAGTTATTTTCGGGAAATCGTAGTTTTAAATTTCCATACTTGTGGGAAAATAAAATGAGCAAATCCGAATATTCGAAATTGGAAGAACTATTGAAAAATGCTTGTCCAAAAAGCAATCAATCGAGATTCATACAAAAACATTGCAAAGAAATAGCCCTCTTTGTGTCGGAATGGTTTAAACGTAAGTACTGCGGTAGAGATAAAGATACTGATGCAGATGCCTTCTCTGTGATTGGTTTAAATTCGGATGCTACAGCTCAAAAAATATGGAACACGGACTTTTTCGAGAAGTATAAAGATGAATTTATATATAAAACGGGATGTGAAAAAGAAACATACCGATGGAAATTCTCGCTATATGTTTTAGGTGGATTTCCGATATTTTATGCGAAAGATAACGACACTTGGAAAAGATTGTGCAGGAAGATTTGGGAGCAATTTAGATGTGAGGATGTGCAGCAGAATCAAATGAATGAAGATATTGATTTTGTCAACAACATTGTCATTAGACAGTCGTTGTCAAATGATTCAGGTAGCCTGGCAAAATACTTGGAAAGGTTTGTCGAAGATAAAACTTTACCTATTGCAGATGAAGATAGAGAATTCCCAGAGTTTAAACTATTTGAAGAATCGTTGGAATTAGGAGAAACGGCATATAAGATGTTCAACACAGAATGGATTATTTCCTATTCTCCATCGAAAAAATTTCCTTATATGGATAGATGGCTGAAATTAATTCTAAAAGGTGATTTGTACTTCACTCAGAATCATAATAATTGGTGGAGTCATCTGTCAGAAGAATATTTAGTCAAAAAAGGATTAAAAAACAGTGAGGAGGTATTAAGTTTTTCTCTTTGTGTTAGATTTAATGGCGATAATAGCGATTTACGGGAACTTTTCACTTTTAGTAAAGACGTTGTAACAAGTTCATATTTGTGCTATGGATGTTCGAATAAGAAACTGGTAAAAGATTTTCCAGAGTGCGACATTAAGAGCATTGAGGTGGTGGTAAAAACCTCAAAAAAACCTAATGCAGGCGATTGCCAAATAATACCGCTTGAAAAAATAGAAATTCCTGACTTTATTCAATTGTATAAAGTGGACAAGGGGCTTTATCATTGGAGTAGTAAGAAAAAATATGATGTTAAAACCGCTCTTCTGTTTAATAGCAGTAAATACGATTTAAATCCGAAAGTCGACAATGTTGCATCAAAAAGATTTGTTGGCGAAGATACTGTGTATTCGTGGGTGGATATTGAAGGAGAAGTAACAATTAGTGGTGACAAAGGCAAGAAAAAGTCGTTTTACAGTAGAGATAACGGTATGGAATTGCTTTTCAAGGCGTGCCCAAGTATTCAATACGCAGAGGGGGAAAACCACAAAGTGGAAATGGTGGAAAACGATGAAAAAAGCACCATCACATTATTTGGAGGCAAAGAATGGCTTAAAGTATTATGGTACACCAGTAAAGATGACATGAAAAATGGTGTGAAATCAACGGATGTTACAGATAATGCAACATTATCTTATAAAGATAAAAATAATAATGAGTGGAAAGAGTGGAGCGACGATTTGCCCCAAGGAATTATGACAATCAAGGTCGGCTATGGCGGTAGATCGGAGGAAGAAAAGGTGTATTACTTGCCGAGTTTCTCTTCATCAGAAATCATCCATCGAAATATAACAAGAAACGGACACTTGGAACCCAAAAAGATTTATTTTAACCCAAAAGTTGAAAATATAGCAACTCCCAAAGCAAATGTGAGGAATAACAACAAAGCGTTTCTTTGGGATAAAACAGATAATTTAATCTTTAAAATTGGAACTAACAACAGATATGTGACATTTGAGGTTTTCCCACCAATAAACAAGCAAGAGGTGATCTTTAATGGCTGTAAATTGGACAGTGATTTCAAGAAGATACCTTATGCATTAAGAAGCGATTTTATCATTAAAGATGTTTCTGCGAAAGGTGTAAAGGTGATGTACTTAGGCAACAAGGAATTTGATGTGTCAAAGTCCTTGTATATGCAACTTGATAACGACGAGGAAGAACGACCAACAAAAGCAATTACAGGTGTTAACTGTGATTTTTATTTGTGGGATAATCGAATTTATGCACGAAAGGATAAAAATAGGTTTTATGTAAGAAATAAGGAACTTCAGAAAGAATTTAAATTTTACTTTTGCTCGCTCCATGATTTTAAAGTAGAACAAATTGATGTCACATTCAATAGTGATGGTCGGATGAGTTTGCCAGATTTAAATGGTAAAAAAGGTTTTGTGTTTCAATCATTAAAGAATTGTAAACCATGTTATTTTGCTGAACTTTTTAAGGTAGAAGGTGGAGGAGAATGGACATTTAATGATGATGAACTTAGAAATAATCCGTATGGCTTCTTTAAAGTGGCAAAAGAGCACCACATCACATTCCGATTATTTGACCCTCTGTATGAAACGTTAAAGGATGATGAAAAATTGATGGGTTTATTCTTTAAATGTGCCAGTGATAATGGCAAAGAAAATGACATCGAATCTTTTAGTGCACTGGAGCGTTTTTCTAAAGAGTTTTACTTTGATTGGCGATTGTTGAGTCCCCAGAAGTGGAGGGACGCTTGCAAGGGTGTCAATGAGCAAGAAAAGAAGAAACTCGTAGAATTGTTTTTTGCGTATTTAGATGGAAATTCTGAAAGATTGTTTGAAAAACAATTGTATTGGGATGCGGCATCTGATGATTGGCGACCTTTCAAATGGAAAATGACAGGAGGAGTACGCCGCCAAAATAACTTCAATAATTGCTACGAACGCTACAGTGCTTGGCAAAAAGAATACGATAAAACAGAAGCAATAATTAATGCAATAACAAAGATAAACAATAAACGTCATGAAATTTAAAGACCTTTATGAGAATAGCAAGAAAGCTGTTACCGACACATTAGATGCATTGTGGTGCTCTGAGGTGATAAACGACTCCACAGAGAGCGGTAATGAGAGTTTTTCGAGTCAGCTAAAAGCTCAAGCTGAGGAGATAAATAAGAAAGTGGAGGAAATGATTTCACCGCGAGACGCTATGCCTGTGGTTCAGTATGCAGAAAAGTATCTGAACGCTGATGGCTTAAATGGCAGAGCCAAAGCTGATGACGCAAAGCGATTGGTTCAAGATGCCGATGGCAATAGTTTATGGGACAAAAAGGACTTCTATTTTGATCCTACGAGTCAGTATTATAATCAATCTGGCTGGGATTATAACACATTTACAGCAGGTCACCATACTGGCTTTCCTATGAATCCTTACTTGCCTTATCAGCACCAATACGAGTGTTGGAAAACCCTGTCGGAAGAAGTGGAGCTTTCAAATGGCAATATGGCAAAAAAATCAATGGTGGTAACCACAGGCACAGGCTCTGGTAAAACGGAGTGTTTTATGTTGCCCTTGGTTTCCGACCTTCTTCGTGGAGGAGAAACAGGAAAGCTTCAAGCTATATTTTTATACCCACTAAATGCGCTAATGGAAGACCAAAAACAGCGTCTTCAGGAGCTGCTTAGCGGTACTGATTTGCACTTCTGCGTATATAATGGGAATTTGCCAGAAACTGTTGAAAATAATCAAAAAGAAATAATTGAAGAAATAAAAAGATACCCAAACATTTGTCCCACTCGTAATGCACTGAGAGGTGAAGAAGAAAAGGTACTTTCTGATAATGGTAGGGATACAAAAAGAACCTTCCCTTGGAAACAAGCAGACATTATCCTCACTAACCCTTCTATGCTTGAGTATATGCTTCTTAGGTGGGCTGACCAAAGAATGATTGGAAACTCTAATCTGAAATGGATGGTGATAGATGAAACCCATACCTATACAGGGGCTGGCGCCACCGAACTTGCAATGCTGATTCGTAGAGTGTTGCTGGCTTGTGGAACGACTTCTGAAAATGTGAGATTTGCCACTTCTTCTGCCACAATTGGAAATGCGCAAGATGTGAATACCGCTGCCAGTAATAGCCGAAAATTGAAGCAATTTATTATGGGGATTACAGGGCAAACGGAAGAGCAAATCACCATAGTAAATGGAACAAAGAAAACGCTTGCCGACGACGAGGCCTTAAGGAAGGCGATTGGAAATAACGAAGAATTAAGACGAATTCATACTTTATTGAGTGAAAAAGAATTTGTGTCGCTTGAAGAGTTGGATGAAGTGTATGACACACGTCCAGAGAAGAATATAGAATCACGTCTTGAGAAACTCGACACATTGTGTGAGGGTGAGAATGGAATTCCTTTAAAGACCCATTTCTTCTATAGGGCTCTTACGCAAGGGTTGAGAGTTCGTCTCGATCAGTTTAATAGCAAAAAAGGCTACTTTGAGATATATTCTAATGAACCTGTGGGTAGTGAAATTCCATATTTGGAGCTTCGAAAGTGTAGTTGCTGTGGTGGTTATGTGGCTGTAGGAGAGAAGAATGATGCTGATGATGGCGATCAAAGAGACACTTATAGAAGAACCACGCTCAAAGATGGGGATGTGTTTGATTTCGACGATGTAAAGGAAAGCAAGAAGCCTTTATTCTTTGGTATATTGAACGAACGGAGACCTATGTATAAGCAGACAAGAGTGGTAAATGTGTGTGAAAATAAAATATCACCGAGAGAATGGCCTGAAGATGAAGAGTATGCAATTGTGGAAAGCCAGGGATTGCTATGCCCATATTGCGGAACAAATTTTGGAGAAAGCAAAAAAGATGAGAATTCTGAAAACCAAGAAGAAACAGACGATAAAAAACTAACATCTTTTAGATTGTCGTCTGACTTTGTTGCGCGTTTGATGGCCCCTGCACTCCTAAACCAAATGAATAAAGAAGATGGCGACCATCCGCATAACGGACAGCAATATTTGAGTTTTGTTGATAGCCGTCAGGTTGCCGCACGGGCCACACTTCGCCAAATGAAAGAAGTAGAAAGGCAATGGGTATATAGCAAGATTTTCCATAAGTTGTGCAAAAAGAAAAGAAATAATGAAGCCCAGAATTATCTTGAATGGAATGAAATTCTTAATTTGCTTAGGGAAGATAGTAACGCAGAACGCTTATGCCTGCAATCCACAAATCGTGCAGATGAATTAGATGGGGATAAACCAAACTTTCGGATTTTAACTCAATATATTTTGAGTTTGATGTTCGACGCTCTTGCTAAGCGTCCTTTTGCTAAAACTTCACCTGAAAATATGGGGTTGTTTACTTCGTATTATAAAAAACTGGATGAGATTACAGAATCGCCTTGTGAAGAGTTTTGTCTTCAAGAGTGGAAAAATCTGTTAAAAGCATATTTGGACCGATATGTGCGTGCAAATTTTAGTGTATTTTTAGAATATACAGAGGGTCGAGATAGATTTGATGTTGAAAGTTGTAAACGATTTGCCTCGCAGAAATATAGAACCGGATTAGCAAGAAAAAGTGATGGAGGTATTATTGATAAATTAATTGTTGCGTCATTATTAAAATTAGATGGAGATGTTTCAATGCAGCAGATTTCTGATTTTATTAAAAACAGCAATGAACAGTTAAAGAGAGTCCATGGACAGTTGTGGAAATCTATAGTTGACTGTGGGTTAATCTCAAAAGTGACGGATTATAAAAATTGTGAAGATGCAGAAGGAAACCTTATTGTTGGAAGATTGAATTTGAAGTACTTGTCGTTTAAATTATTCAATGACGTATTCTATTGTAATGTATCTAAATCTAATAGGAGTACAATTCTTCGTCCGTACGATACTTTGGTATATGGATATTCACCATTCGCCGTGGGCGGCGGTGTCGTGAAACTGAATCAGAATAGGTACCATGAAAGATGGGAATGTTTTCCAGAAAATGTCACAACGGAAGAAGGTGTCTTAGAATGGGCTCGTAAAAATCGCTCTAAAATGTTTGAATTCAAACTTTGGGGCGAACATGGGCGCTTCTCAAACCGCTTGACACAGATTTATAAAGGTTATTCTCCATTTATTCAAGCTGAGCATACAGCCCAAGTTGACAAGGATGTGGCTAAACTAAGTCAGAAAATGTTTAGAGAGCATGACATCAATATTTTAGCTTGCTCTACCACTATGGAAATGGGTGTGAATTTGGGCGGCTTGGAATTGGTGATGATGAACTCCGTGCCACCTCATCCTGCCAACTATAAGCAGAGAGCAGGTAGAAGTGGTCGTGGAGGGCAAAAAAGAAGTGCATGTGTCACTCTTTGTGGGTCTGACAGTATAGGTATTCGCACGCTTCGTAACCCTCTTAAAGAAATTATACACAGAAAAACATCTGTGCCATTTGTTGATTTCCATAGCAAACCAGTGATACTTCGACATATCAATGCGTACTTACTAAGAAAGTTTTATGTTGAATCGGATTTCATAAATAATAATAATGTGGTGACAAAAGATGTTATTCATTTCTTCTGTGATTCGGAAGACAAATACAGAGTTGGCAAGATTGGTAGCATAAATAACGGGAGGCGTATAAATATTTATAAGGTGTATAAAGAGCTTACAAATGGTATGCCTGATTATGCTAATCTACCAACACCAAAAGATAAATTTTGCAATCCGAAGAAGAATGATATCTATACGATGTTTATAAATCAATTGGCTAATTATCATGCGGATGCAATTCCTGATGCATTGGTGCGCGATACTGATGTTAATACCACCGAAGAAAAAAATAATGCAATACAAAATACAAAAAAAAGAATCGATGATATTCACGAAGATTTGGCAAAGTTGTTTGATCAGCTGAGCACGGAATATGAAGATGCACAAAAGCAGCAGAATGAGAAAAAAGAAATACAGATAGAAACAACTTGGGTAAAGGTTCATGGTCAAAACCTGATGGAGTTTTTTGCTAAAAAAAGGTTTACACCAAATGCCAATATGCCCATAAATATCGTAGAACTGGATATTAATAACAGATATGTTAAAACTAATCCGTCGTATCAGTTGCGAGAATCGCTCTCTCAGTACGCCCCAGGCAATTGTGTTGTGCTTTCTAATCAAGTGAAAGTGGTGAGTGGTGTTCAGTGGACAACAGACTATAGAGAGTTTGGTGGAAGAAAATTTCTTTTCCATTATGAGGACAAAGTAGTGGATTCTCCAAATTTAAATGCTACCCCATTTGTGATGGGAAAGAGCAAAAATGGAATATTAATGGGCGAAAAGTTTTGACTTATTTGCCTCCATGCAAGTTTTCTGTGGAGAAAGAAGAAGAAGGTAAAGAAGAATATACCCGTGTGGAGGAACGGAATCGCTATACCCAAGTTAATGCTCAATTGATAGGTGTGGGTGACTGGAAAGATGATTGTGAGCATCTGTATTGTGTGAGAACTAACGCTGATGAAGAAAATGGGCGAATCTTCTATTATAACCAGGGTGATGGATATGGTTATTGCATTTGTCCAACTTGTGGGAAAGCTGTGTTGGAAACTGAACCAGAAAATTTTCCAAAACAGGGAGTCCCTTGTGAGAAAAATGTACCCTCAGGTTTTTACGAAAAAGAAAAAATAAATTTATCTACAGGTCCGCAATCATATCATAAACACGTCAGGGGATATGGTAATGCTATTAAAGATATTAATCACAAAGAGATAAAAAATGTTTGTCTTGAAACAAATGTTTGGCGAAATGTAGTCATTGGTGATTGTATTCAAACTGATTTTTCGGAAATTAAAATTCGTAAGACAGAGACTTCCCATTTGATTGCTAATAATTCAGACGACGATTCAGACGGCAATGCAAAATTGTTGACTACATTAGGTATCGTTTTCACTCGTGTGCTTACAGAGTATCTTGGTAAGGAATCGCGTGATGTGGATTTCTTGGTCATGCACAATGGACACTTATGTATATTTGATACAAACCCTGGCGGTTCCGGCTATTCAAATCAGTTGGGTGGAACTAATTCTATAATGGACATCATCATTGATAGGTCGGAAGAATTGCTGAGTTCTATTCAGTCGAAAGATGAAATACTTGATAAGTTCTCTTTAAGATACTTAGATAAGGTCGATGTGGAAAAGGCTCTTAAGTGGATTCGTGACGAGCAGCGCTTTCGCCCAAATCTTCCAAAAGAGGTAGAGGATGTATATCCGAAGGCTTATAAAGCAAGATTTAAAGAATTGAAAGACGACTTGAAAGATGACAATGATTCGCAATTATTTGTGAATGATAAGTTTGCGGAGTGGAATTATAAGGATGATGCTAACAAGGATGAAGTTAATTGGAGAAGTAGGCTGCATGAAGTGAGGAATACCGGACATATTTATCGTCTGAATGTGGTTACGAAAAAGGAAAACAATTATTCAGTGATAGCTTATAGGGTATTTGACCGAATTCAGGACTGGTGTAAATTATATCGTGCGGAATCTCCATTAGATTCAGGTTTTTATCCAATAGCAATTGCTAACAATTGGTTGTATTTCACTACTAAAAAAGAATTCACTTGTTTGAACGAAGATTGGGCAAATGAGTCGCTTCTTTATAAAATGCCTGTGAATGGGCAAATAAATTTTGTCTCCGAACAATTAGACATCAGCCGCCCGGATACTCTTAAAAAGTTTATACTAACAAATGTTAATGATAGAAGGAATAAGGTTTGTGGTGAGCAATTAGCTGAGTTTGTGTGCAATTATGATGAAGGTGCGAGACAAATGGTTGATGGTTTCTTCACTTTTTGCGAAGAACACCCTGGCCAAATCTTAAATGTCACTTATCAAGATGAGCACATGAAATCACCAATGGGAGTTGTCACAGGTGTGCAGTTTTTAAACTGGTTTATTGAGAGAATCAATCCAACGGAAGCCAATGTGAGATTCTTGCTGGAGAAATATTATTGTAATGGTAATCCTTTAGAGGATGCAGAGGAAAATATGCGTGAAATTGGCAGAAATATGACAAATGAGGCTCGCAATAAATTTTTAGACAGAATTTTGGACTCTTGGTATGAGAGCAAAACAATTATTAAGGATTGTTATAAAGAAGAGAGGGCACCTAAAGAACTTCCTCATTGGCGTGTGATGCAGCTTGAATATGCAGGGGCTTTATTGGAGGTTTATCCAAATGGCGGCATTATTAATGGTTGGAACTTAGATGAATATAATATAAATATTCAGCCGCCAGAAGACTTTTCTGAAGAATGGAAGACGCAAATACCATTATATATGAAGGATAACGAAATCATGTATGATATTAAGGTAGAGCTTCCTGAATAATAGAATTCTCAATTAAGGAGGTTTCTGTGCAGTTTGATAGCACAGAAACCTCTTTTTCCTGACTTCGTCATTGCGTACCCCAAAAATCTTCGTCGAAGAGTTTTGCGATTTTTTGGTGCCTTGCCATTAGCATCGTTTGCGTGTAAGTGTCTTTGTTTAGGGGGAGCCTGATTTGTATGGTTGTGATGGTTTTTGCCAGCGCAAGCACCTTGTCAACGCTCATCTTTATCTCTGAGACTTTCAACATGAGCTCCAGCTCCTTGTACACTTTCAGCGCCACGAAGCAGATGCACACGTGCGCCTCGATGCGTTTGCGTGTGAAGTGGAACATGGGGCGTATCTCTATCTTTGACTTGGCTATGCGGAAGGCTCGCTCCACATGCCATAGGTTGTGGTATGCCGTATATATGTCCTGTGAGGGTATGTCTGTGTTGGTGAGGTAGCCTTTGAGACCGTCCCAGCGTGCATCGTCGGCGACGCGGTCATAGTTGATGGCGACCCTCACCTCTCCGTCCATGGAGAGGAACTTGTTGTAGCCCCTCTTGTTGATGTTTCGCTTTGTGAGCGCGCCGTGCCTGTATGCCTTCTCCAGCCTGCGTATTCCCTTGTCTCGGTTGTAGGCGTCTTTCCTGGCGCGGTCTTCCGTGTAGCCTACCAGCAGCCGGCGGCCGTCTCCCTTGTCATACTCCGCCATCCTGCGGTCGTGCCTGGGCTGGCTCAGTATCCATTCCCTCACCTCGGCGCTCTCGTTCTTTATTTTCGCACCTATTATATACTTGTAGCCGTGCGCCTCAAGCTCGGCTATGTTGGCGTTGTTCATCAGTCCGGAGTCGGCCACGACAATGAAGTTCTCCAATCCGTACTTGGCCACGAACTCGTTCACCGTCGGCAGCATCGTGTGCCCCTCGTACTTGTTGCCCTCGTGAATGCAGTACGCCAGCGGATATCCGCCCAGACTCACGAGCAGGCCGAGGACAATCTGCGGGTTGCTGTGCCGCCCCTCCTTCGAGAAACCGGTCCTGCGCAGCTCGTCCTCGCGGTCCGCCTCGAAGTAGAGCGTGGTCACGTCATAGAACAGCACGCCGATGCCGCCGTCAAACAGCCTTGCCGTGTGGCGCACGCTGATGTCTTGCACAACCTCGTGCTGGTGGCCGCTCAGCTTGTCGAGGTAGCGGTAGATCTTTGAGAGGTCCACATCGTCGTCAAAGTGGTTCTTCAGGTACTCCACAGTGGCGGCCTTGCTCGCGGGGCAGGCGAGGCGGGCCTTCACCAGCTTGCGGAACACCTCGTCGTCAATCCTGTTGAAGCCAACCCTGTCAAAGGTGCGGTCCAGTATCAGGTCGCAGCCGTTGAGGAGTATGTTACTCACCTGCGACAGCACACGGCGCGCATCCTCACGCTCACGCTCGCAAGCCTCACGCTCCTCACCGTAGAGGTCAAGCCGTGGATGACGCCGGGCCTCCTCCCTGGAAATCCACTCGTGTCCAGCGTTCACCAGGTTCTCGATTTCAGACGGTTCCTTAGATATGCCTATAGTTTTCAATTCATTATAGACACCTTTCCTTTTTTCTGCAACGACAACGCTTGTTGTCCCTGAACGATTTTTCTTCCTTTTGACAAACATAGTTAAAAAACCTTTTGCGTACCCCAAAATAGGGGTACGCAAAGTTACATAATATTGTTTATCAATTAGTTATAAAATAGGCGTTTTTTAAGTGACGAAGTCAGGAGAATGGAAGACGCAAATACCATTATATATGAAGGATAACGAAATCATGTATGATATTAAGGTAGAGCTTCCTGAATAATAGAATTCTCAATTAAGGAGGTTTCTGTGCAGTTTGATAGCACAGAAACCTCTTTTTTTTGTTTTGTGATAGGGGGGATTAGAAGCGGTAGCCTATGTTGAATTGGGCGTCGGCTTCTTGGTTGTTGATGTGGAGGTTTTTGGAGTTGCTGAAGCCGTAGTAGCGGTAGTTGACGAGGAGGGAGAGCACGTAGCGGCCGAGGCTGTAGTTGGCGGCGAAGCGTGCGAAGGCGTTGACGCGGAAATCGGGGCGGCCGTTGTCGGAAGGGTCGTAGAATTTTGGGTCGTCGCCATACATGGCTTCGTATTGCTTGCGGTCGGCCTCGGAATTGAATTTGGCGCGGTGCATCAGGTTGGAATAAAGCGAGAACATGGGCACCGCCGAGAGGTGGAAGAGCAGTTTTCCACCATACAGCGAGTAGTTGTAGCCGTAGCCAAAGCCCACCGACACTTGCTGGGTGCGGTAAACGTCGAAGTCGGAGATCAGTATGTCTTTCACGGCGTAGCGGCTCTGATAATAGTTGGCATACACCATCATACTTCCTGCGCTGCGCTTCTGCACCATGTCGGCAAACAAGCCAGCCGAGAGCGAAAATTTGCGATGGTTGAACACATAATAGCCTTCACCAAAGAATATGTTGATGTGGTGCTTGCCCGATTCTATGCGCTCGTCTTTCACGAAGTCGATTACCTTTGAGATTTCCTCTGCCTCATCGGGGTGGTCGTGCACATACTGCTGAAGCACGTCCTGCATACCAAAACGCTTACTACCAGCCACCGAATTGATGCTCTTGTAGCGCAAGCGGAATCCCCACACCGAGCCGTTTTTCGCCAGTCCGTAACTGGCGCTGTAATTGTTGCGGATAGGAATGGGGATTTCCAAAGCGAAGCCTTTCCAGTCGATGCCCAACTCCATTTCCGCTTGCTGCGTATGGGCATTGATTTTATAGTAGGCACCATCGCGCAAACCAGGGATTCGCTTGTTGATAGACTCCGGGAAATAGAACGGAATGAGGTTGCTGTAGTTTTGCCAATATCCGTATGCGCCCAAATACACTTGGCGGTTGAGTTTCGGAATGGTTTGATAGGTGGTGTCGATGCCCGAAAGTTGTCCCTCTTCAAGAAATCGGTCGATTTTCACCAGAAATTTGCCGAAGCCGTGGTCCCAATATGAGCGTTTCTTTGGCGATGCAGCCACCACTGCTTTCTTGGCAGGAAATACGGCATTAGAAACCGAGAATGCCGAATCCACCGCCATGCTATCCACCACCGCTTCCTGCGCGGCACAAGGCTGCACAGCGAGGGCGAGAATGATGATAGCGTAGAGTGATTTCAGCATTTTTATTTATATTCTGAATAAGAAAAGCGCAACCTGTGACTGAAAAACCAGTCAAGGGTGCGCTTGTGAAGAGTTTTGTCTATATATCAAAAAGCATTATTGCGGTTTAGAGCTTAGAGAATTGCTCAAACACTTTTTCTGCAATGGCAGCCATCTGCTCGGCTGGCACATCCTTCTTGTTTTTGAAGTTCATGTCGCCTTCAGTGTTAATAGGCACGAGATGGATATGGCAGTGTGGCACTTCCAGTCCAAGCACAGCCACGCCAATGCGCTCGCAAGGCACAGCGGCTTTCAACGCCTTTGCCACCTTTTTGGCGAATTGCCACAGTCCGGCATATTCCTCGTTTTCGAGGTCGAAGATATAGTTTACTTCGTGCTTAGGAATGACGAGCGTGTGACCTTCGTTCACAGGATTGATGTCGAGAAACGCATAGTAGTTCTCGTCTTCGGCACACTTGTAGCTTGGTATTTCGCCAGCCACGATTTTGCTAAAAATTGATGCCATTGCTTTATATAGTTTTAAAATTTTATACTCCGATTTCCACGATTTGGAACTGCATTTTGCCTACAGGGGCTTGCACTTCCACAATATCGCCCACCTTGTGGCCAAGAAGTCCCTTGGCAATAGGAGTGGTGATAGAGATTTTGCCTTCCTTCAGATTCGCTTCAGTTTCACTTACGATAGTGTATGTCATTGAAGCACTGTTCTTAAGGTTCTTAATAGTCACTTTATTCATAAGAGCGACTTCCTCGGTCTGAAGTTTTGACTGGTCGATGATGCGTGCTGTGGCCACGAGAGTTTTAAGCTCAGCGATTTTAGCCTCAAGCATGCCTTGACGCTCCTTAGCGGCATCGTATTCGGCATTCTCAGAGAGATCGCCTTTCTCACGTGCCTCTTGGATAGCACGCACGACATCGGGGCGCTCTACACTTTCGAGGTGCTTGAGCTCCTGCATCTTTTTGTCGTACCCTTCTTGGGTCATGTAGCTGATAGCCATGGTAAAAAATGTGTTATAAAATAGTTAGTAAAAGAAACGAAAGAATCTCATATTAAGATGAGATTCCTCGTCACATATTCGTTCATTATTAATTACTATGCAAAGGTAACAACTATTTTCCACAGTATCAAATTAAACTGCTTATTTTCTACTTTATTAACCTTTTATCGTGTCCATTGGCGCTTTATCAGCACTGCGCTCACAAGCGTCACCACCACGGTCACAGCCACCGCCACAGCGGTCAGATTATACTGCATAGCCATCATCACAGCCGAAGCGCCGCAAAGGGCGAAAATGGTGGTGAGCAGGCTCGACGGAGTGAGTTGCAAACCATAGTGCCAGCGATACACCACATATATCATAGCGGTGTAGATGATATACCACACCATGAATGAGATGCCAAGTCCTGTGAGTCCCCACAACTGGTAGAACCACACATTCAGCCCGAAGCCGATGACATCGCTCACAGCCTCGGTGATGAGGAACATCTTGCCGTCGCCCTTTGCCAGAATCACAAATGCCATGCACCACGACAGCGTGCGCCACACAATGCCAATCATGCCCCATGAGATGAGCGAGTAAATCACATCGAAACTGGGCGCATACAGAATCCACACAATAGTGCCACGCAGGAGGATGAACAGCGCCACAATGGGAGCCATCACCAGCATCGACACCTTGAGTTCCTGCGACACAAAGGCGGTGAGGCGAAGTCGGCTCGTAGCCACTCGCGCTAAGCGTGGATAATACTCCATACCGAGGGCGGTGAGCACCAGTCCCGTGTATTTGTTCACAAGCGTGTAGCCAGCCTGATAATAGCCCACCTCAGCCGTGCCAGCCACATTGTTGAGCCACGCATTAAACACATAGCCCATGAGCGTGGTGATGAACAATCCGGCGGTCATGTAGATGCCCAGTTTCACGAAGTCTTTTCCTATGGCGAAAGTCTGTCGGTGGGTGAGTGGGGCAGCGGCGTGGTCTTTGTCATGGAAAATCCATGCGAAAATCAGGCAGCCAGCGGCGTAGGCGATAATCGACGGCACCACGCTGTCTTCGCCAAGATAATAGAACATGGGCACACTCAGCACTAAACCGAAAATGGTGCCCCACATGGTGGCGTGGGCAAGACGCTTGAGTTTTGCCAAACCTTGCAGCACGGCATGTTCGCCATTGGTCAGCGCCACAAACAGCAATGCCGCCGACAGCGCCACGAAACCCCAAATGTGGTCGGAATTGCCAAAGGTCCATTCGCTCAACAGCGGCGACATGGCGATGGTGAAAACCACCCCAGCCATGCCCAGCCACAGCGACCATCGCCGCACGGCAGTAATCACGCGCGAAATGTGCCCTTGCTCGGCGGCGTTTTCGTGGGCTTGCGAAATGTCGCGCACGCTGCTTTGGCGAATACCCAGGTTGGTGGCAGTGTTGAGCATGTCGAGGGCCTGGTTAAATAGGCCGAAAAGTCCCATGCCCACAGGACCAATCCACATTGCCACAAGTTTGGTGCGCACGATAGAGCAGATAATGCCTATCATCTGAACACCTCCGAAGATGCCCATCGCCTTCATTGCCATGCGAGAGATAGAATTACGCTCTGCCATACATTCCTATGCTTGAAAAAATGGAGTTTACAGTTTGATTTGATATGAATTGTACACGATGCCCCTGCCGCCCAAACGCGACTTCTGCTGCACCAGTCCCTCGTTGAGCCACTGACCGTGGTCCTCGTTTGAGATGCCAAAATCGAAATAGGCATATCCCGAATCTTTCGACTGGTCGATCAGATGGCGAAACAGCAATGCCAACGCCTTGCGCTCGCGCCCTTCTGCCGACGAGGCGATATACTGACTGTGCGCCACAGTGTGGGTGAAAAACATCACCACGCCAGCCACAATCCGCCCATCGCAAGTGGCGGTGTAGAGTTTGATATTTTCGGGAAAACGGCTCTGGAGCAATTTGATTTCCTTCACCGAGTGCACGGGCTTGGTCTCGTGGCGCGAGGCAAGCACCTCTTCCAGCACATGCCAATAGCCTTCCCAGTCGGTGCTTTCGCCCACTTCCACACCAGCCCTTCTGGCGGAATTTACGGCGCGCTTGTTGCCACGGTCGAAATCGAAAGGATTGGAGAGCAGCACCGAAGTGGAGATATTGCACTCGGTGAGCACCGCTCCTGCACGGAAAAGCGCATACAGGTCTTCCTCCGCAGGGTAGCGGTGGTAGATGTGTGGCACAGGCTTGTAAACCACCGTCTCAAACCCCTCGTTTTTCAACCATTCAGCCGCACTTTGCATCACAGCCATCATCACTGTGGCATCGAAGTGCTTGACCTGGTGAAGCCAACCGCCGTAGGTGAGTCCTTGGTGGCTAAAGAGCGTTTTGCCTACCACATTGGCAGGCAGCACCGCCACCAGTCGCTCATCGCTGTACGCCATTAGCGAATGGTCGGTAAAGCGGTCGCTGTGGTAATCCATATACGCACGCTGGTGCAAGAACGTGGCGTTGCAGCACGAAGCCACAAACTCGTCCCACACGGCTTGTTGCTCAGGGGTGTATGTTTTTATCTCAATCATTCTTCAGAAAATATACCCAAAAGACTACTGCCCGAAACCCTTGTGTAGTTGGAAGGGATTTTGGCATCGATGGTCACACGTTCGTTCCAAGTGAAGCCGCTGTAATCGAGCGCAAGCGACATGGGCGATTTTCCAATTTTGGTCGCCATGTTCACTTTAGTGGCAATGTAGCCGGCGAGCGAGGTTTTCACGCCAGAGTAATCCACCGAATAGGTGGCAACTTTCTCCGACTTCACCACAGGAGTCACTTCGAGCGACTTGATGTGGTAGTTCTTGTCGAACTTGAAATCATATTCAAATCCCTTGTATTGCTCTTTGGGGCGCACCATGTAGGTGCCGTCGATATTAGCGAGGGTCACCAGGCTTGCCATGCCGCTGTTGAGCGTGCCGTTGCCAAGAATGAACGCACGGCCCAAGAAAATGTCTTGCAATGTGCTCACATCAATGGGGATGCCCGAAGTGAGCAGTTTGGCTGATTCCAGAATGTAGCGTTTGTGCAGTTTGTCGATCACCAAAAGCGTGTCGCCCACAATCACCAATCGCGCCACCTCCATAATGCCCATTGGGCGAACGGAAATGTAGATGCTCTTGCCACGCTCCATACGAATCTGCATCGACGAGGAAAGTGGTTTTGAACCGCCAATCGACACGCTACCGCCTGCTTTCAGCGTGGTCCACGCGCCGAATGAGTTGGCAATTTTTGCCACATGACTCACTTGTGCTGTGGTGGGGGCTGCTGTGGTTGTAGTCGTTGTGGTAGTTGTTGTTTTGGTGGTGGTAGTCGTCGTTGTGGTTGTGGTGTTCACTTTTTGAGTTTCAGGTACCGCCACTTTTTGTGAGCCGCACGAAGCCGTAATGGCTGCGAGGGCTATTATCGGAAGAATATGTTTTGCTATTTTCATATTGCTATGTTGTTATTTGTCGTCTGTGTTTTCTTTCGTGTCGGCGGGCTGGAGTTCCAAAGCCAACTTTTCCACCTTTTCGAGCAATTCCTTGTTGCCGGCATCGAGTTCGAGGGCTTTTTTCCACTGCTTGAGTGCCTCCTGCTTGTTGCCCACCGCCAAAAGAATGTCGCCGTAATGGTCGTAGATGTCCGACGAAGGGCGGCGCTCGTTTTTAATCGCCATTTCAATATAGAGTTGCGCCATGGTGTATTCCTTGCGCTTGTAGAACACCCATGCGTAGGTGTCGAGGAAAGTGGCATTCTGTGGCTCCGCCTGAACGGTTTTCGCGCTCATTCGCTCCGCCTTGTCGAGGTCGCGGTTGCAGAGCGTGAGGAAGTAGGCGTAATTGTTCAGAATGCTCACATTGTTGGGGTCGATTTCGATGGCTTGGTCGTAGAGCGCAAAAGCCCCGATGGTGTCGCCCATCGAGAATTTGGCATCGCCCATGCCGCCCAAAAACATCGAGCGGTGCTCCGTGTCGGTGCTGTCCACCGCCGCAAGAGCCTTTTCATACACCTCTATGGCTTTGTCGTATTGCTTGATGTTGTAGTAGGCTGGGGCGATGTAGCCGTAAAGTTCAATGTTGTTGGGATTCAACTCTATGGCACGGTCGCCGGCTGCGATGGCTGCTTCGTAGTTTTCTGAAATGATGTTGAGCACCAGTAGCCTGTTCCACGCTTGCGCGTCGGTAGGGTCGAGGTTCACGGCGTAGTCCATCTGCTCGGCGGCACCCTTCATATCGTCTTTAGCGGCGAGATAATCGCTGAAAAGCATACGGATTTGTGGTTCGTTGGGGTGTTGCTCAATCAGCACCTTGAACAGATTTTCGGTGCGTGCCGACGAATCCTTTGCCACCAGCAAATGGCGTGCGTAGTCGGCAAGCACTTCCACCTTGCTCGCCACATCGAGGTCTTTCGACACCAGTGCCTGATAGGTCTGCTGGTCGTAGTTCACCGAGTCGCCGATGGCGTTGTAGAATTGCGCCTTGGCGAGATAGGTGGCGCCATTTTCCGGCTCGTATTGCTGTGCCTTGTCGTAATAGGTGAGCGCACTGTCGCGTTCGCCAAACATCAGCATCATATTGCCCATAGCCAAATTATAGTCCACATTGCGTGGCGCGGTAGCCAAGAGCGAACGCATTTCGCCGATAGCCCCCACGGTGTCGTTGAGTGCCTGGTAGGCACGCACTTTCCTTGCCGAGAGTTGCACCGACTGCCCTTGCCACTGTTGCACACTGTCGTAGGCGGCAATGGCGTTGCGGTAGTCCTCCAGTCGGGCGTAGGCATCGGCAATGCTCAGTTGCACTTCCACGTTGTGAGGATTGCGCTCGGCTTGAATTTTCAGCACACGAAACCCCTCCTGCACCTGATTGGCAATCATATTGCCGTTGGCGTAGAGCATCGCCTCGTATTTGTCTTCGGGGTGCGCGTCCACATGCTTGCGCATCATGCGCAACGACGACGAAAACAGGCTGTCGGACACGCTCAAATTCGATTTCATCAATCGGCTGTAGCCCAAATAATATGCTATCGCCGAATTTTCGGGGTCGAGAGAATGGGCATACTGGAGCAAGTGGTGAAACGCATCATCACGCCCCATATTGCGTTGCTTTTCCGCCTCCAAAAATATGTATTCCGCCTTCACACGGTCGTCTTCCGATATGGCTTTACGGTCGGAAGCCATCAGTTTATCGGCAAAAGGCAACACCGTGAGCAGCAGCAGAATGGCGGCGCAAAGCGATTGTGTGTATCGTAGGTTCATCGTTTTGGATTATTTTGTGCCAGTGTGGCCAAAGCCACCTGCTCCACGTTCAGTTTCGTCAAGAGCCTCCACGGCTTGCCAAACCACCGTCTCGTGGCGTGCAATCACCATTTGGCAGATGCGCTCGCCATGCTCAATCGTTTGTGGCTCGTTGCTCAGATTCACCATAATCACGCCAATGTCGCCACGATAGTCGGCATCGATGGTGCCGGGAGTGTTGAGCAAAGTGAGTCCACGCTTCAGCGCCAAACCGCTGCGAGGGCGCAACTGGCACTCAAATCCTTCAGGCAGCGCAATCGACACGCCAGTAGGAATCAGTCGGCGTTCGAGCGGCTGGAGCGTAACAGGTTCATCGAGCCAAGCACGGAGGTCCATACCAGCACTCAGCGGCGTGCCATAGGCAGGCAACTGATTCGGACTCTTATTCACTATCTTCACATTAATTGTTTCCATATCCAAACGTATTATTTAAAATCATACATTAATATTAACGGACACCACGCCCATTAAATTGCGAATTTACAAATTTTCCCTTAAACACACATTTATTTTCACACACATTAAGATGCAAAGAGGGCATCGATGGTCACTTCTGCTTGGCAAACCGACGACCCACTGCCAGTGCCCACGCCGTAGGTGGTGATAAATGTGCCTATTAAACCATAGCGAGTGTGCGAAGCCTCACGGAAAGCAGCCATTCTCTGACGCACACGCTCGGCATAATCAGGCGTGATGTTATATTTGTCGGTAGAGAATTTTATTTCACACACATTGATTAAGCGGTCGGCACGCTTTATAAGCAAGTCGATTTGAGCGTCGGGCACATTCCAAGTGCTGATTTCGGTGGCAATGCCATCAATGTGTAGTGCTTGCTTAATTTGGTCAGTGTGCGATAAGCATACAGTCTCGAATGTCAGCCCTTGCCACGAGTTGAGTTTGGGCAACCCTATGGAGTGTGTCCAATATTGTTTGTCTTTCGACTTGTCGGATTCAATGAATTTCAAATAGAACAATGTGTAATGGTCCACCAATCGGTACACGCTTTTGCTTGCAGCACGGTTGAATTGGGCAAACGAGGCGATAAATCCACATTTTTCCAAATTTGTGAGCACTGTAGTAAGTCCGCCCCCCTGTATGGCTGTGGCTTTGATGATTTCATTTCGTGTCATACCGCCTTTGTGGGCAAAAAGGGCTTTCACCACTTCTAAATAACGGTCGGCGTTTTTGAAAAGAGCACTGTAAAGTTCCTGAAACTCGTTTCTCAAACGTGCACCACCAGCAAAAAACAGACGGTCGATATTTGCAGGCAGTCCATATTCTGGTTGCAAAAGACTTAGATAAAAAGGCACGCCACCCAGTATCATATAGGTTTGCACAATCGCATAGCGGTCCCAACTAAAGCCTCTTGACTGCAAATACAGTTCCGTTTCTCTCAATGTGAACGAATTGATATAGAGCATTCGGGTGATACGGTTGTGGAGTCCTCCCTGATTGGCTTCAAGATTATCCGACATCCACGAAGTGGCGGAACCTGTGGCTATGAACACGATGTCGGAGCGTCTTACAGCCCACCCATTCCAAAAATTTTCCAGTGCATTCACAAATTTCGATTTCGGGGTGTCGATCCAGGGCATTTCGTCAAAGAAAACCACCTTTCGCGATTCCGGTGAGTTTTCAAGCAGTAGTTCAAGTGCGTGGAAAGCCTCAAACCACGACGACAATTTGGGAGCATAGGCAGATCCGCTATATTTTTGAAGTGCCCATGCAAAGTTTTGCAACTGTTCCGAATTGGTCAGTTTATGACCGCCAACATAACTGAAAGCATATTTGCCTTCAAAATATTGTTCCACAAGAAAAGTTTTGCCAACGCGTCTACGACCGCATATCGTCACAAATTCCGATTGCCCCGAAGTCATACAGCGATCCAATTCTTGTATTTCTTTCTCTCTACCAATTAATTGTGCCATATCATTCACATCATTAAATATACACAAAGATACCTTTTTTCTTGGGTTTTGGCAAATAATTTTGGAAATACCTTGCCAAAACTCCATATTTTTCTTGATTTTGGCAGATAATTTTGAAAATACCTTGCCAAAACTTGGTATTTTTCTAAGTTTTGGCAGATAATTTTGAAAATAACTTGCCAAAACTGGGGGCAAATAAAATAAGGAAATGATATACATGTTGTCCCGAAAAAGATGCGAAGAAATTCCGTTAGGAATTTGATGTGTGTAGGCAGGTATGCAGAAAAGATGTAATG
>OJOI01000561.1_pt1 | contig 24245 bp, 20 predicted proteins | sample 1598061 | NCBI WGS metagenome assembly OJOI01 (sample SAMN01915224, study PRJEB22387) | human gut metagenome | isolation source: stool | host: Homo sapiens | place: USA
AGCGTGGAAGGCCCAGAAAGAACTCTATATAGTCCTATTGGTTGGGAAAGTATTAATTAAGTTTGTTTGGATGCAAAGATGGTACGGAAACGTCTTTATCCTCCTCTATAGATAAGGATAAAACCATCGCAGACGAAAACCTAAATATTAATTTGAATTATAAGTTTTCTAGCATTGTTGTAGATGAATCAAAAACAACTTCATATCTTAAAAATATTGGAATGGTTTATGGAAGTGGGTTTGTTTTCGATTTGACACAATTAATTTCTGACGAAGAAAAAACTACACATTTGGAATACTATTTTTTAAATGATGGGTCCAATAAATCAGCAAAAGTATTTTCTTTTGATGATATCGACTATTATTACAATGAAAACGAATTTTTTTCTCAATTAAATATGCAAGAATATTTTAATGTTCAAAATCAGATATCAAATTGTTCTTTTGCCTTTGTTGATACTAAAAATAAAGGTAATGATGTTATAGACACATTTGAAACTACAGATGCCTTTTATGATTTCTCCATGGATATAGGTCAAAGTTTCACTAAAACAACTTTAATTTTCACTAATAATGTGTTAACTAAAATAATAGGTGTTCTTCCAAATAGTTTTAAAGATTCATTAGTTGGTGTTGATGGGCTTGAAAATTTAACTTTGTATAATGAAATCGAAATTAGTGATATCGGAAATGCTCAAGCACCTCATGAAGTAAAAAAATACGAATTATAAATCTAACGTAAAAAGGATTGGAAATCTAATTCCAATCCTTTTTTTATTCAAAAACAATAACAATTAAGCTTCTTTTGTTGTCTCGCCCATTGAATAAGTGATTGTTGCAGTGGCATCACCTTTAATGGACTCTGTATCAGGTACTTTTGTATTTGTTGTTGTTGTATTTGGAAGTGTATATTCATAGACATAATTGAAGGTTAAGGTGTAATCGATGGTGGCATCAACTCCGCTTGTTAAACCTAGTTCGTTGACAGTTATGTATCCTGATATTCCTGCACCACTTCCTACGAAGTCTTCAAATGTAATAGCTGGGGTATTAGTATCCCCTGTTCCTGTATCACCGCTGTTTTGAATCCCTGTCAATAATGCTTCTAATGCAGCTGTAAGTACTGAGGCTGGAAAATCGAATTCGATTTTCATAATGTTCTCAGTCATTGAGAAATTTAATTCAGCCTTATCTTTACCTTCATATGAATCAATAGCTTTTGCCATAGAATCAATGTCTTTGGATGTCAAAACGACTAAATCTTCTTCTTTTAATGTTTGTGTTGTGGAATCCTTCCCAACTTTTTGGTCGAGCTGAGTCAATAGCTGAGTCAATATAGGACCCTCACATTTTTTGAGGTCATAATTAATTACAGCTTCGCCTTGATTGTATTTCTCTGCTACCTTGTCTTGTGAATAATGAGCATTTGCATATGCTTTAGCTTCTTCAACAGTCATTTTGCCATCTTCTTTTGGCTGGGTTGCAATTGTTGTTCCGCTAACTCCATCTGTACAACTTGCAAGACTTCCTACCATCATCAATGCAATAAAACCTGCTTTTAATAATTTTTTCATAATTACATTTCCTTTTCTTTTGAAATTATTATAACATTTTTTTATTTATTTAAGAAGTTTAATATTTTTTCTTTCTCATTTGAATCTGAAGTAATCTTGGTTCTATCCAAAGTTGAGAGGAAATCATTCATTCTTTTTTCATATGAGGAATCAATTGTATTCATTATTGAATAAAATTCAGCTTGTTTTTCTTTGAAGTAATCGTATCCTTCTTTAGTTAACAAGTCATTATGGATATTTAAATCATTTCTTATGTAGAATTCGACGTTTTCCTGGGAATTCTTTATTAATTTTGGTATTGGAGAGGCTATTGTTAAAACTGTTGGATCTTCTTTACATGAAGTAATCAATATTTTTGTATTCTTGTTTTTCTTGACCTGATTTGCAGCACTGACAAAGGCAGATGGACCTTGAAATAGAAATATCATTGGTATACCGACAATATATAAGAAGCTAGTTAAGAATTTTCCTAACATGGATTGACCGAGGACATAGGTGGAAAGAACAGGCTTGCCTGCTGGACTCCTTGCTATTACCTTGCTAATTTCTTTATGCTTTCCTAATACTGACAAGACACTATATCCACCCCATGAATGCCCATAGAGGTATATAGGTCTTCCTTCAAATACTTTTGATTCTTTTATTGAATTGAGCACACTATCCAAGGTGATACGTCCAAAATGAATGCCTCTTTGCTTACTCCCACCAGACATTCCAGTACCGAATTGATCGAAAGCGAAGACTTCAAATCCATCATTAGTTAGAATGCCTATATCTAACAAGTAAGAAAGGTGCGTTCTCCCATAGCCTGCTGACATTATTACAATCGGTTTCTTTTTTATGGAATTATCTTTTGGTGAATAGATGAACCCTCTCACTTCTTTATCAAAATCCGGCAATTTCTTTTTGATTTTGAAAGAAAGAGGGATTCTAGTAGTCCATTCCTCAATATCTTCAAACTGAATTTTTATAGGATCGTTGATTTCGTAAGTTCTAGCATTCCAAATAGCCTTATAACCTATATAAGAACAAATAGAAGAGATTAGTAATATTCCAAATATTACTGAAAAGATAGAAATTAATGTAATAGTTAATGCGTTCATATATGAAATTATAAAACACAAAAGTGGGTTTGAAATAAGTTTTATCAAAATTAGCACTCTCTACTTGACATTGCTAATTTTCTAGATAAAATGATACTTGAGAGGTTGAAAGATGACCTCAGAGGAGGTGCTTTATGGCTGATACATCTAATCAATATACAAAGAAGACAATTGAGGCTTTGACACTAGCTAAGCAACTTGCTAGCAAATATCAAGCTCCTGAAGTTGGTGTTGTCCATGTCCTAAGGGCTTTGTTTGATCAACCTGATTCTTTCTATGTGAGAATTTTGGAGAAGCTCGATATAGATCCTAAACAGGTAAGTCAAATGATCGACTCCTTCATGAACAGCGTGAATAAGGTCCAAGGTGGAGCTGATATTGGATTTTCATCCGATCTAGAAAAGATGATTGAAAAAGCTAGAGATATCGAGAAATCGTTCGATGATGAATATCTTTCAGTAGAACATCTATTGCTTTCTCAATTCGATATCAATTCTTCAATTGTGAGAAATTTATCCAATATTCCTTCTTATGATAGAAAAAGTTTTGAAAAGGCTATTCGTTCAATAAGAGGGTCTTCTAGGGTTACATCAGACACTCCTGAGGATACATATGAAGCATTGTCTAAATATGGAAAAGATTTGGTGAGCGAAGTAGCTAATGGAAAAATAGATCCTGTCATAGGAAGAGATGATGAAATCAGAAGGGTTATGACTATTCTAGCTAGAAAGACTAAAAATAACCCTATTCTTGTCGGTGATCCTGGCGTAGGAAAGACGGCTATTGTTGAAGGATTGGCGTGGAGAATATTCAAAGGTGATGTTCCTGAATCATTGAAGGATAAGACTATTTGGAGCTTGGATGTCGGATCCTTAATTGCCGGTGCTCAATATAGAGGTCAGTTTGAAGATAGATTGAAAGCTGTAATGAAGGAAGTCTCTAAGAGCAATGGAAAGATCATACTTTTCATCGATGAAATTCATACACTAATCGGTGCTGGTGCAACTGGTGAAGGCTCGATGGATGCAGCAAACATTTTGAAGCCTGCTTTGGCTAGAGGTGAATTGCATTGTATTGGTGCTACGACATTGAATGAATATAGAAAGTACATCGAAAAGGATCCTGCATTTGCTAGACGTATGCAGCTTGTAATGGTGGATGAACCTACCATTCCAGATACTATCGCAATATTGAGAGGCTTAAAGAATGCTTATGAAAGTCATCATGGTGTTCAAATAACTGATGATGCTCTTATTGCTGCCGTAACCTTATCTAATAGGTATATAACAGATAGATTTTTGCCTGATAAAGCTATCGACTTGGTCGATGAAGCTTGTGCTAGAACTAGAATGCAAATAGATTCTATGCCTGAGGATTTGGATGAAGTAAATAGAAAAATACTTCAGCTTCAAATAGAAAAGGTCTCTTTGAAGAATGATGATTCCGAATCTGCAAAGAAGAGATTGGCCGATATGACTAAAGAGATAGCTGAACTTTCAAGTCAAAGAGATTCTTTAACATTAAAGTGGCAGAATGAGAAGAAGCAACTAGATACCGCGAAAGATGCCCAAAAACAACTTGATAAAGCAAATTTGGATTTGGAAAGAGCAATGCAGAATGCTGATTATGAGACTGCCGCTAAAATTCAAAATGGACTTATCCCTGAATTGAAGAAGAAATTAGCTACGTCTAAGGAAAAGACTGCAAAAGAAGGATTCTCTGATGTTGTCACAGAGGAATCCATCGCCCAAGTTGTCAGTCAATGGACTGGGATCCCTGTTGATAGAATGAATAAATCCGACGAACAAAAAGTTTTAGGATTGAAGAAGGAATTGGAAGATCGTGTCATAGGTCAAGATGAAGCTATACAAAAGATTTACGATTGTATTTTGAGAAGTAGAGCTGGAATTCAAGATAACAATAGACCTTTGGGTAGCTTCTTGTTTTTAGGCCCAACAGGTGTAGGAAAAACTGAAGTTGCTAAAGCTTTGGCTGATGATTTGTTCGATGGTGAAGGTCAGATGATCAGAATTGATATGAGCGAGTACATGGAAAAATACTCGGTCTCAAGATTGATCGGAGCTGCGCCTGGCTATGTTGGATATGAGGAAGGTGGTCAGTTGACTGAGGCTGTAAGACGTAAGCCATATTCAGTTATCCTATTAGATGAAATAGAGAAAGCTCACCCCGATGTATTCAATATTCTTCTTCAAGTCTTGGATGATGGAAGATTGACAGATGGAAAAGGAAGAACTGTCGATTTTAGAAATACGGTCATCATCATGACTTCAAACCTTGGAAGCCAATACTTGCTAGAAGGAAATACTCCTGAGAATAAAGCAAAAGTAACTGAATTACTTAAGAGCACATTCCGTCCTGAATTCCTAAATAGAATTGATGAAACGGTTATGTTCAATAGTTTGACTGATGATGTCATAGATAAGATAGTAGAGAAGTTCCTTAATATACTTAAGAATAGATTGAGCAATAGAGAACAAGGACCTATCGAGTTGACTTATGATGATGAAGTAGTCAAGAAGATACATAAAGATTCTTATACTCCAAGCTATGGTGCTCGTCCTATTAGAAGATATATTCAGGATAAGATTGAAACACCTTTAGCTATCGCAATGTTAGAAGGAAAAGTTATTAAGGAAGCTAAACTTGTTCTGAAGGATGGGCAGATAAATATAGAAGGAAAGTAAATAAGAAATTGAGGACGGGCTTATTAAAGCCCGCCCTTTTTTGTGTGACAATATGTGTTCATAAATTTTAGGAAATAATTTTCTAATGATTAAAATCTTTCAAAGAATTGGTTCTATATTTTTTTAAGTTTGCTTAATCTAATAAGAGGAAAAATAAAAGGGAGCAAATATGCTTATCAAAAAGAGCCGAATATGGAATTGCCAACATATGAAGAGGTACAGTTGATTCTGCTTTGGGTACTACCTCTTACGAAACAGATGTCAGCTCTGCTAAGTACACATCCGATTACAAGACTGCAAAAGAAGCAATGGACGAGTTGAAGGAGCTGCAATATTGAAGAAAGATAATTCTCCACTTCCTTTTTTATAAAAAAATCAAAAAGATTGAAAAAACACTTGAAAAAAGTGCCCCTAGAGTATATACTTCCTAGGCTTGTTGGCACGATGTTTATCATCTCGCCTGATGATTGATCAAAAAAGTATCCTTTTGCCAAAAAGGGGAACATCATTCATCCGGGGATGGGGAAGCATCGCCTTGTCTAACAGCTTTAGAAAGGACAAATTAAATATGTCACGTTACACAGGACCTGTCTGGAAGGTTTCCAGACATCTCGGTTACTCCATTCTCGGAACTGGTGAAGAACTTGCCAAGCGTCCTTATGGACCTGGTCAACACGGTCAAGACCGTAAGAAGAAGCCTTCAGAATACGGAAGACAGCTTCTTGAAAAGCAGAAGCTTCGTTTTACCTATGGTATCTCTGAGCGTCAATTCCGTAGATACTTTGGTATCGCCAAGAAGTCTAAGGGCATCACCGGACTCGCATTTATGCAAGTCTGTGAGCAACGTTTGGACAACATCGTCTACAGATTAGGCTTTGCTACCACTCGTCGTCAAGCTAGACAATTGGTCAATCACGGACACGTATTGGTCGATGGCAAGAAGGTAGATATTCCTTCTTACCTTACCCAAATTGGAGAAGTAGTCACTTTGAAAGATTCTTCCAAGAGCTTAAAGATTGTTAAGGAAGCTTTGGAGAAGGCTACTACTCGTGTTCCTTATGTCGAATTTGATAAGACCAAGCTTGAAGGAAAGCTTACACGTCTCCCTGAGAGAAGTGAGTTGACTCCTGAAATCGATGAGGCTCTTATCGTCGAATTCTACAACCGTAAGTCTATTGACTAATCGTTCTAATTAGTTTAATCTAATTACCGTTCCGCACATCGTTCGGTAGAATAGGTGTGAGTAATGGCGGATATGGTGAAGCGGTTTAACACTCCGGACTGTGAATCCGGCATGCACGAGTTCGAACCTCGCTATCCGCCCCAATATGAAATTAATAGTTTGGCTGTAAGGCCAAACTTTTTTTGTCTTAAAGTCATTTTAAGCTTATTATTGACATTTTCGGGGGGGGGGTAAATTATATTATTAAAGATAAGAAAAAATGAAAGGATTTCTTATTAAAGCTTTGACTTATTATTTATATTTGATATGTTGATTCATTCAACAATAGTTAAAACTTATATATAAAGAATAGTTATGAAAAAGAACAAGATTGGTTTGTCGCTATTGACTTTGTTATCCTGTTTGAGTTTGTTATCAGTGACAAGTTGTGGTGGAAACGATAATACTGGTTCCACAGCCAAACCAAATCAGACACAAAAAGCTGATGAAAAGTGTACAGTAAATTTTGATACTAATGGTGGATCTTCAGTTAATTCCCAAGAAGTTGTCAAAGGATCTTCCATTGAAAAGCCTGCAACTCCTACCAAGGCTGAATATATTTTTGATGGTTGGTATTTAGATAGTGGTTTAACCCAACCTGTTGAGGGCTTTCCTTTGACAATAAATAGCAATACTATCTTGTATGCCAAATGGTTGACAGCTAAAGAAGCATTTTTAAAGCAGCGTCAATCATTGTGGGACGCCGATAGTTTTGAATATGACGAAAATCTTCATATTACAGTTACTACTTCAGGAAACAAAACATTGGCTCAAGGACTTAGAGAAGGAAATGTGAAGTATTCTAAAACAGGAGATGTCAATTATCTAGCCAAACGTGTTTCATCTAAGGGTTTGCTAATAGATGGTACAGAGCATCAAATCAGAAAGGGAACTGATTTTGTTACCATCAATCAAAATGAGGATGGTAAAGTCAACAAATATGAAGAAAAACAAGTAGATGCATCTTTTAAATATGATTATTCAATTTATGCTAAAGCCGTATTTGAATACGGAGAAAATGATATTAAGACTGTAAAAGGTGATGGTAAGAGATTTGAATTGACTACTAAGGAATCTGCTTCTAATACTGTCAAATCAATATTGGGATTGATAAACAATCCAATTATAAAAATGTTTGTTGGGCAATTGCCTGAGACAATTCCTGACTATCATTTGTATTTGGATTTCAAGGATGGAGTCTTTGATAAATACACCTATCAATTTTCAGTGTCTGTTTCTGGTCAAGTCCTTCAATTCCTATATACCATTCAAATGAAATCGATGAATCAGCCATTGACCTTGGAAGAACCTGTAATCGATGGATTCAGCGTTAATAATGAGCAGATAAATGAGAAATTGAACACCATTAAAGATGCCCAATCGGCTTATAAGAGTTTAACTAATTCTGCTCATGACTTTAGAGTTGAAACTAATGTAGAATATGAAGGTGGAAATAAGTTCAAGTCAACTATCAAGGGAAAAGCCAAAAGGAATATCAAGAATGGGGTGAATTTCTTCAATAACCATGTTGAATTTGATTCTACATTTGCTGATAACTATGGCAAAGATGATTCAAACATAAAGGATTTCTCTTATATTAGGGGCGTTACTAGTGATGGAAAGGCCCATTATGTGTGGAAGAAGCTCTTTGGAACAAATCCAGTTACAGAAGTGACTGCCAAGAAATCGGATTATTTCTTCTATCTACCCGATGATTCGATTTACTCCAAAGATTATGTTTCTTTTATTCAAACATCAACAAAGAGTGGAGTTACTACTTATTCGATGCCCTTGAATAACAAAGCTGTCCCTACTATTTTCGATATGTTGAACGAGTCTTCAGTTATAGATCCTACATTGTCTAAAGACATTAAATTGATGGGTTCTTATCAAAAGGATTCCATAGTATTGACAGAAACTAATATGGATTATTTGATAGAAAATGAGAAGTTCAAATCATTGGTATTAAATTTATCAGGAAGTTACACTTCTAAGTTTGACAATTATGGTGACGGAAAGGCTTCTTTCACCGTGAAATTGACTATAGATGTTACTAAAGACGGTGATAATTATTCTGCTCCTGATAAAGCATCTAAACTTTAATTTTTAATCTTCATAGATTGAATCCAGTCTAAATTGACTGGATTTTTTTTATAAATCTTAGTATCCATCCTTTCATATCCCTAAACAAATTCAAAATAAATACTTATTTGTTAGAATAGGATCAGTCTTAAAGGATGGCTAATAGATATATGCGTTTAGATAAATTCTTATCGAATTTGGGATATGCTTCAAGGAAAGAAATAAAGTCTTATTTGAAGAAGGAAGCCGTGACTGTCAATGGTCAAATAATTAGAGATTCTAGCTATGATATTGATCCTAATAATGATGTCGTAACTTTTTTCGATGATCCTGTATTTTATAAAGAAAAGGTCTTATTGATGTTAAACAAGCCTAAAGGTTATTTGTCATCGAATGTGGATGAAGTCTATCCATCTGTTTTGAATTTGTTTCCACTTAAATATAGAAGATTAGGTCTTAATGTCGCCGGAAGATTAGATCAAGATACTACTGGTCTTTTATTGGTCACAAATGATGGAGTTTTATTGCATAACATCATCTCTCCCAATAAGGAAGTCGATAAGACTTATTTAGTGACAACACAATTTCCTATTAAAGACGAGGATGAGCTAATGAATGAGATGACTTTATTGGATGGCAATGATAAACCCTATAAGACCAAGGCTAAAAGGATAAAGAAAATAGATTCAAATCATTTGGAATTAACTATTTGCGAAGGTAAGTTCCATCAAGTCAAAAGGATGATTGAAAAAATCGATAATCAAGTAACTGATTTGAAAAGAATTCAAATTGGTTCTTTAGTTTTACCTTCTGATATGAAAGAAGGTGAATTTAAAGAGATTGAACTAAAGGATATCTTTTCTTGAATTTATAAGATAGCGTGTTCAAAATACACTGAATTAATAATATTCTTTGCTTTAAATGATATTATTAACTTGATTGGAAATTTTATATAAGTTATGGATAGAACATTAAAAGCTGAATTGACTAATATGTGCCTTGTCAAAGACAAGGATGGCAGAGTCTTGCTTCAAATGCGTACAAAACATGACTGGCCTGGTTGGACATTGCCCGGTGGTCATGTTGAAAAAGGCGAGAACCTTGTTCAGTCTGTAATCAGAGAAGTAAGAGAAGAAACAGGATTATCGATATCTAATCCTGTTTTAAAAGGTTTGATGGAATTCAAGACTTTAAAAGGTCAAGATATGTACATCGTATTTCTCTATGAAACTGATGAATTTGTAGGGGAATTAAAAGACTCTATTGAAGGTCACCTCATATTCGAAAAAAGAGAAAATATTAAAGAAGAACAATGGGCTATGGATATGGATTCCATATGGCAAGTATATGACAATGATAGTTTGACTGACATTATTTTCTATAAAGATGAGAATGGTGAATGGAAAAGGAAAATTGTTTGATTACTTTTTAAATTATAGCAAATAGATTTTGCTCAGTTTTTAAAGACCTTGTTAGTTTAACTACAAAAGAATTGATGGATGTCGTAAAATAATGTTTGTGTCAAAAATATAGTTTTTTGGAGGAGTGAAGTATGTACGATAGTGATTCTATAGAGAAAAAATGGGAAAAGGTATGGGAAGAAAATAAGTCCTACAAGACTGATGTAAGAGATTTTTCAAAGCCTAAAATGTATGTATTGGATATGTTTCCTTATCCTTCAGGACAAGGACTTCATGTCGGTCATGTAGAAGGTTATTCAGCCACTGATGCTTATTCTAGATTCAAAAGAGCACAAGGATACAATGTTCTTCATCCGATGGGATTTGATTCTTTTGGATTACCTGCTGAACAATATTCTATAAAGAATAACAAACATCCAGGTCCTTTTACCGATATTAATATCGATAATTTTATAAGACAATTAAAGCGTTGTGGTTTTTCATATGATTGGGATCGTGTAATAAAGACATCTGATCCTAAATATTACAAGTTTACCCAATGGATTTTCATTCAATTGTTTAAGAAGGATTTGGCTTATTATGGTGAAAGACCAGTCAATTGGTGTCCTGCCTTAGGAACTGTCTTGGCTAATGAGGAAGTAATAGATGGAAAGAGCGAGAGAGGTGGATTCCCTGTCGTTCGTATTCCTATGAAGCAATGGGTCTTGAAAATCACTGCTTATGGTGACAAGCTTTTAGCTGGTTTGGATGATTTGGATTGGCCCAGCTCCACTATTCAAATGCAAAGAAACTGGATTGGTAAGAGCCAAGGAGCAGAAGTGGATTTCAAGATAGAAAATACTGATAAAAAATTCTCTGTTTTTACCACTAGAGTAGATACTTTATATGGATGTACTTATGTTGTCTTAGCACCCGAACATCCTTTGGTAAAAGAAATAACTACAAAAGATCAAAAGGAATCGGTTGAAAACTATATAAATGAATGCCAAAGAAAATCAGATTTGGAAAGAACATCTTTGAATAAAGAAAAGACCGGTGTCTTTACAGGAAGTTATGCCATCAACCCTGTGAATGGTAAGAAAGTTCCTGTGTATATCGGGGATTATGTTTTAGGGTCTTATGGGTCTGGTGCTGTCATGGCTGTTCCTGCCCATGATGAAAGAGATTATGCTTTTGCTTTGAAACATAACTTACCTATTATTGAAGTAGTTAAAGGTGGCGATATATCTAAGGCTGCATTCACCGAAGATGGTGTTCATATTAATTCCGGTGTGGCTGATGGAATGATGATCAAAGAAGCTAAAGAAGCTATTGTCAATTTGTTGGTTGAAAAAGGAGCTGGAAGAATTAAGGTAAATTACAAGCTTCGTGATTGGATTTTCTCTAGACAACGTTATTGGGGAGAACCTATTCCTGTAGTTCATGAAGATGATGATGAATATAAGATTCATGCCTTGGATTTCAAAGATCTGCCTTTGGTCTTGCCTGAATTGGATGACTATACTCCGGCTGGAGACGGCAAGCCTCCTCTATCAAAAGCTAAGGAATGGCTTAATGTGGATTGGAATGGAATTCCATGCCATAGAGAGACTAATACTATGCCTCAATGGGCAGGATCTTGTTGGTACTATGCAAGATATATCGATCCCACCAATGAAAATGAAATCGGAGATCCTAAATTGCTAGAGCATTGGCTACCTGTCGATTTGTATGTGGGTGGAGCAGAACATGCTGTCTTACACTTGTTATACGCAAGATTCTGGCACAGATTCCTTTATGATATGGGAATTTTCAAGTGCCCTGAACCTTTCAAAAAACTTCGTCACCAAGGTATTATTTTAGGTGCTGATGGTGAAAAGATGAGCAAATCCAGAGGAAACACAGTATCCCCTGATGAGGTTATAAATGAATATGGTGCTGATGCATTGAGATTGTACGAATTATTCAAAGGACCATTGGATCAAGGTTTACCTTGGAATCCTAATGGGCCTAGCGGTGCTAGGAAGTTCATCGAAAGAATTTATAGATTGTATGTAGATGATTCATTGCGCTCTCGTTGGACCAAAGATGATTATGCTCCTTTGGAAACCATTTATAACCAAACAATAGAAAAGGTAACCCATGATTTTGAAGACTTACATTTCAACACTGCTATTGCAAGTTTGATGGTCTTGGTCAACGAGTTCTATCGTGCTGAAAGACTTCCTGTTTCAATGCTAGAAGGCTTGGCAAAGATGATTGCTCCTATTTGTCCTCATTTAGGTGAAGAGATATGGTCATTAATGGGACATAAAGATTTGATAGACTTCGAGGCATGGCCTAAAGCCGATAGTTCTAAGAGCCAAGCAAACGAAGTAATCTATGCTGTTGAAGTCAACGGTAAGGTCAGAGCCAAGGTTCCTTTTAAGGTAAACGCTACTAAGGAAGAATTAGAAGAATTTAAGAAGTCTTGCTACGAAATAGAAACAGTAAAGAAGTTTACTGAAGGAAAGACAATCGTAAAGACTATCGTTGTTCCAAACAAGATTGTTAATATTGTCGTTAAATAATTTATAAGGAGGAAGTATGGAAAAATCTGAGTATATATCGTCAAAATTAAATATTCCAACTTCTAAAATTGATTCGGCGTTAGATTTGTTTAGTCAAGGAGCTACCGTTCCTTTTGTCGCTCGTTATCGTAGAGAAGTAACTGGTGGATTGGATGAAAATCAGTTGCGTGGAATCGAGAGCCTTGGAAGTAAGTTTGACGAGTTGTCGGACAGAAAAGAGACTGTTTTAAATACTATAGAAGGTCTTGGGAAACTTACTCCTGAGCTTAAAGCTAGAATAGATTCATGCGATAATTTGACTGAACTGGAGGATATCTATCGTCCTTATAAGCCTAAGAGGGAGACTAGAGGATCTAAAGCTGTAAAAGCTGGATTGGAACCTTTGATGAACTTTATTTTAACTTCTCCTGTCGGTGACTTAAATGAAGTAGCTAAGAACTATATTTGTGAGAACTATAAGACTGTTGAAGAATGCATTCAAGGTGCTTTGGATATTCTTGCAGAGAGAATTTCCGACAACGAAGGATATAGAAAATTCATTAAATCCTTGGCTTATAAATCTGGAATATTCGAAATATCCAAAGTTAAAAATAGCGAAGTTTTGACTTATGATAACTATGTCGGATTGAGGCTTGGAGTTGCCACAATCAAAGGTCATCAAGTTTTAGCTATATCGAGAGGCGAAAGAGAAAAAGTATTGAAGAAGGCCTTGCTTTTGCCTAAGACTGAAATTGTCTCTTATATCTTGGCTCATGAGAAACCTAAGATTTCTAGATATGGTCATTTGATCGAAGTCGCTGTTGAAGATAGCTTTGATAGATTGATTCTTCCTTCTGTCACCAATGATGTTTGGGGAGATTTGTTGGATAAAGCTAAAGAGGAAGCTTTGAGTGTCTTTTCAAAGAATCTAAGAGATATTTTGCTATTCCCTCCATTGATGGGAAAAACAATTATGGGATTTGATCCTGGATATGCTCATGGATGTAAGATTTGTGTAATATCCTCTAGCAATGATGTTTTAGCTACTTCTGTAGTTTATCCTACATTAGGAAAAGGTCAAAGGTATAATGAGGCCTTAAAAATTATTGCTGATTTGATAAGAAAATATAAAGTTCAAGCTATAGCATTAGGAAATGGAACAGCATCTAGGGAATCGGCTGATTTCTTGAAAGAAGTCATTTCGACCAACGGATTTGATACTCAAGTCATCGTTGTGAGTGAAGCTGGAGCATCAGTATATTCTGCAACACCATTAGCGGAGAAGGAATTTCCTGACTACGATGTCAATTTGAGATCTTCAGTATCTATAGCTAGAAGATTGGAAGATCCTTTGGCAGAATTGGTAAAGATCCCTCCTGAAGCAGTTGGTGTTGGTCAATATCAGCATGATATGGATCAAAAAGGTTTGAAAGAGAACTTGGGAAAGGTTGTCGAGGATTGTGTTAACTATGTCGGTGTCAATTTAAACACTGCTTCCGTCTCATTACTTTCCTATGTTTCAGGTGTCTCAGCAAAACTCGCTCAATCTGTAATCGATTTTAGAACTTCAAATGGTCCTTTTAAGAATAGAGAACAACTTCATAAGGTTAAAGGATTTGGACCTGTTGCATTTAAGAATGCAGCTGGTTTCTTAAGGGTTAAAGGCGATGAGCCTTTCGATGATACAGGAATTCATCCTGAATCATATGAAATCGCTAGACATATTGTTTCATTATATGGAATCGATTCTGTTGAAAAAGCTCAAGAATTTATTAAGAATAATAATGAAAACAAATTTATAGAAGTTGCTGGAAATGTTGGGTCTGATCCATATACTGTAAAGCTTGTAATCGAGGAATTGTCTAAACCTGGAAGAGATCCTAGAGGTAATTTCAAGACTGCAAAATTATCTAATGCAGTGCATTCCATCGAAGATTTGAAGGTCGGGATGGTGTTGGAAGGAACTGTTAGAAACATAGCTGATTTCGGTGCTTTTGTCGATTTGGGTGTTCATAAGGATGGCTTAGTTCATGTCTCTGAAATTGCCAATAGAAGAATATCCAAGCCTTCTGATGTCCTTCATGTCGGTCAAGTTGTCAAAGTGGAAGTCTTAGATATCGATGTTAAAAGACAACGTATATCTTTGTCTATTAAGAAGGCATTGGATAAGGAAACTAATGTATGAACTCTAAATTAGGTTTGTATATGGTTGTAAGTGATGATGGAAGGAACAAGGTTCTCGTAAAGACTACTGTTTTTCTTGACTTGGTAAAATGTGCTTTGAGACAAGTGCAAGATAAAAATCCCGATTCCAATATGTTCTTCTCATTTTCTGATGATGATGTGACATTGCAAAAAGACAAAAATACGTTTGTCGCCAAAGTGTTTTTGATTTATTCTTCTAATTCAAATGAGATGGAAATTGGTAATAAGGTATTGGTCGAGTTTAAAGACGCAATAAAGGCTTGTATGCCTGATATCTCTTTCAGAATTGAAATATCTGGAAAGACAATCTAAAAATTAAGTAGTTTGTGATAATATATATAAGCTTTTTTAAGGGGGACGAGTTTTATTATGTTCATGACAAGGCGAACTATCAGAGAGAAGACTGTATTTAGTGTATATGATGCATTGATCTATGAATCACTTCATATGGATTTTGATGCAAAGATGATACTTTGTGGAGCTTTTATGTGCAAATTTAAAGATATTGATCCTGTCTATGTAGATGTCTTTGCTAAAGCTCTTCTCAATCAAGATGAAATAAAAAATCGTGTCAATGAATACCTTATAAATTGGTCTTTTGATCGTCTCTCATGGATCAGCAAAGCCATTTTTATGGTTTCATATTCAGAGACTGTGTTGGTCAAAGCTGTTCCTCTTGAAATATCGATAAATGAAGCAATTGAAATCGCTAGAAAATATGTTGATGATGCTGAAACCAAATATTTAAATGCAGTTTTAAACAAAGTGTTGCACAATGCTTTAGGTGATGTTATAGACAATGAGAAAGTCGAAGTGGATGTCAAAGAGATGGAAGTTCCTTCTGAAAACGAGATTGAAAAAATAGTGAATGAAGCTATCGATGTTCAAAAAGAGCCTCTCGGTGGATTAAAAGCTCCTTTTGAAGCTGAAAAGAGCAAATACATAAATACTTCTGATGCTGATATAAAAGATGACGGCAAAGAAGGTGAGGATAAGTGAACTATTATCCCGAACAAATAAGAGTCTTTACTGTCGGTGAGCTTTGTTCAATATTAAAAGAGACTTTTGATGAGCCTCAATTTAAAGGCCTATACGTGGATGCTGAGATTGAAAGCAAAAACATTAGAAATGGTCATGTTTATTTAGGTCTTAGAGATTCAACTACTTCATCGTTGAGGCAGGCAAAGATTCAAGGAATCATCTGGGCTAGCACTGCAGCTAAGATGACAGTTAAATATCAAGTCGGAGATGTTATTAGGATTAGGGCTGGTTTAAATTTCTATGAAGGTAATTCTTCTATTTCTTTGATAATTTCTTCTTTGGAAGTGTTAAAGAGTAAAGAAGGTATTAACTTATTGAAGAAGAAACAGCTTTTGGAAAGACTATATAAGGCTGGTTTTTTAGATGAAGAAAGGAAAAGACCTATTCCTCGTTTTGTAAAAAGACTCGCGATAATCTCTTCATCCGAAGCTGCCGGATACAAAGATATTTTGAACACACTTTCTAAAAGATACCCAACCGAGGATACGAAGCTATTTGGTGCTATTGTTCAAGGTGCTTCTGCCCCTGATTCTATATGTACAGCTTTTAAAGAAGCTTTTGTTTTTAAACCTGATGTAATTATTCTTGCCAGAGGTGGAGGAAGTAAAGGCGATTTGGCTTGCTTCGATGAAGAAAAGGTTGTCGCTATGATTATTAAAAGCCCATGTCCTGTGATAACCGCAATCGGTCATACTATTGATGTCTCTGTATGTGATAGAGTTGCTGACATGACTGCCATAACACCTACAGATGCTGCAAATCTAATAAATCCAAGTATTAAAGAATTGTCCAGCGATTATGAAAGATATAAAAACGCATTGGTGGATAAATTAAATGGTTTGATAAACAATGAAAGACTGTTTTTGAGTGAATGTGAAAGGAAATTAATTTCTTTAGCCCCTAAAGAAAAGTTAAAGAACATGGAATTAAAATATACAAAATATAAAAGCAATCTTGAATTTCTGCTGAATCAAAGTTTATTAAAAGCTAGTAATAATCTAAGTTTGTATGATAAGCAACTTATTACTTTGATAAAAAATGACTATACAAAAGCTTATCAAAAATATCTTAATTATAGTTCGATGATTGAAGCTACTAGCGTTTATAAAACCTTGAAAAGAGGATTTGCGTTTGTTTCTTATAATGGCCATTCAGTAAAATCCATTAAAGATGTTAAAATAGGGGATATAGTTGAGACAGCATTGGCTGATGGAAAGATCACTTCCAAGATTGAAAAAGTGAAAGAAGGAAATTGATATGGAAAAGAAAATTGATTATTCAAAAATGTCTTATCAAGAATTGGAAAATGAGATAAATCAGATCTTATCTAATCTTCAGGATGATGGTTTATCTTTGGATGAGCAAATTAAAATCGGAGAAAAAGGACAAAAAGTTCTGGCTGAGATGGGTAAAAGACTCGATGCATTGAAAGAAAAAGTCGATAAGATTTCTTCATCATCGACCAAAGGATCAGAAGAGGAATAATGGCTAAAAAAGACAAGGAAAAATCAAAGGAAGCTTTATCAAATCCTAGTTTTTCTAATGTCAAAAATTTGAATTATAAAGATTGCAAGATACTTTGCCATGACTTAAGAAATAAAATAATAGATGTTGTATCAAAAAATGGCGGGCATCTGTCTAGTAATCTTGGAATGGTCGAAATAACTGTCTCTTTGCTGCGTAATTTCGATGCTTTGAATGATGATTTGATATTTGATACAGGACATCAAAGCTACACATATAAAATTTTGACTGGTAGAGATATATCTAATATAAGGGAAGATTGTGGAATAGCACCCTTTTTAGATAAGGATGAAAGCAAATTTGATAAAGTCTCAACGGGTCATTCTGGATCATCCCTTTCTATCGCCTATGGAATGGAAAAGGCAAAACAATTGAATGATGTAAATAGTTTTACTGTGGCTATAATTGGGGATGGAGCTTTAGAAACGGGCTTATCTTTCGAAGCATTAAATAATATTGGCGCTGATCCTAATTCCAGGATGGTCATAGTTTTTAACGATAACGGAATGTCTATTCAACAAGCTAAAGGTGCTTTAGCAAAATGGTCTAGTAAGATTAGAAATTCATTGTTTTATGGAAGAGGCGCCAAGCTTTTTTATAATTTGTTTGGAAAAAACAAGATTACAAGTTGGATCTATACTTGTCTTAAAAAGATGAAGGATTCTTTAAAACAAAGTCTTTTAGGATCTAATATTTTTGAGAATCTTGGATTTTCTTATATCGGTCCTATCGATGGAAATGACGTGAAGAAAGTCGATCATGCCTTTAAAAGAGCTAAACTCAATAAAAGAGGCCCGATAGTAATTCATATGCTTACTAGAAAAGGATTGGGTTATGAACCGGCTTTAGACGATTTAAATGGACTCTATCACGGTGTTGGACCATTTGATTACTATTCTGGTAAATTTCTGGATAAATCAGACACAATTACATATTCTAAAGTGCTAGCTTCTTCTATAGATAAAAGGCTTGAAATTGACAAAAAAGCTGTTGTTATAGATCCTGCGATGGTTGTCGGATCAAATTTGCAAAATGTATTCAATAAATATCAAAATCGATGCTTTGATGTTGGAATCTCTGAAGAACACGCGATGACATTTGCTGGGGGCTTGAGTTTAAAAGGTGCACATCCGATTGTAATTGAGTATTCGACATTCCAACAACGTGCATATGATGAGATTCTCGAAGATATTGCAAGACAAAAAACATCTGTATTGTGTATTGTAGAACGTGCGGGATTGAACGGTGGCGATGGTTCATCTCATCATGGAATCTATGATGTATCGATGATTAATTCGATTCCAAATTGCAGGTGTTATATGCCCTATTTTGGAAATCAATTCAGAGATTTTGTTGTAGGATATGATTTCAATGACAATGGTCCGATATTTGTAAGGATTGCTAAAGAAAAAGCTTTTGATTTAGATAATAATTCCAAATTTTATAAACCTTTAGAGACTGGTTTAATCATTGAAGAAAGAAAATCTGATGTATTGATTCTTGGAATAGGTTCTAAAGGCTTTGAATTGATAAATGAATTTGACAAATTTGATGTCGGAATGATAACTGATTTATTGGCTGGATTTAATATAGATAAATTGATGAATTATAAGAAGATATTTATCTATGATCCCTATGGGATTGAAGATGGAACTTGCCAGATTTTGAATAGTAAATTGTTTAAGAGTGGTTTTCAAGGTGAAGTGATTTTCTTTGCTTTTAAGAAGGAATTCATCACGTTTGGAACAAACAGAAAGTTATATGAAGATTTAAAATTGGATGTAGAATCGGTAAAAAGACAAATTTTATCTGTAATTGATATAAAATCATCCTAAAAGGCTTATATTCATTATAAGGAGATGAAAAGATATGCTCAATTCATTGACTATAAAAAACTTCGTCGTAGCTGATAATATACAATTGTCATTCGATAAAGGATTTTCAGTTTTAATAGGAGAGACTGGTGCCGGTAAAAGTGTAATAATAGACGCCATATCTGTTTGCTGTGGTGCTAAAGCAAGCCTTTCTAAGATAAGAAATCCTGAGAAGAAAGCCTTTATTGAATGTGTCTTCTCTTTAGACGATAAGTATGTTGAAAGTAATGATTACTTAAAAGATTACTTAGACGGTTCTAATGAATTGATAATTTCGACTTCATTCACTGCTAAAGGAGCGGTGACTAGGAAAATAAATGGTGAAACTGCCACTCAATCTATGGTTAAAAGAATTTGTGAAGATTTAGTAAGCATTCATTCTCAAGGCTCTAATAGATCATTATTCACTCAAAAAGGGCAATTAGACATATTGGACAAGTTTGGTGGAAAGGATATACAAAAAAAGAAAGATTCATTCTCAAATAGCTTGTTGAATTATAAATCAGCTCAAAAAGATTATGAGACTTTTATTAATGATTCTAAAAAGGAAGATCCTGAATTCTTAAAATTTAAAATTGAGGAGATAGGAAAATTTCATATTAAGGAAAATGAAATTGAAGACTGCGAAAAGCGACTTAATGATCTTTCTAATGAGGAAAAGATTAATGATTCTTTATCTCAATTGAGCGGATTGATTAATTCATATGAAGAAATCAAGAATCAAATCAAAATCTGCTTAAATGATTTAGATGGAACTTCCTTGGCAGATAAGGCAAATGAAATAAAAGAAGAATTCAATGAGATTGATGGTAACATCAATGAAATTGCTTCAGCCCAAATGGATAGCGATGCTGATGAGATTGATAGACTTAACCAAAGACTTTTTGATTTGGGTGAAATTAGAAGAAAATATGGAAAGTCAACTAAAGAAATCTTAGATAAATACAAATCGATGAAAGATATGTACGACAGCCTTCAGGGCTTCTCGGAAGAAAAAGAAAAGAAAGAAAAACACATTGCTGAATTAAAAGAAGAATGCTTTAAAAATGCTAAAGAATTATCAAAAGAAAGAGAGAAAATCTCTAAGATTTTAGCTGAAAAAGTATCTTTGGAAATGTCTGGACTATCCTTGGCTGAAAATGGATTTAATATTAAGATTCATCAAAAAGACTTATTTGATATCGATGGAATCGATGTAGTTGATTTTGTTGTTAGACTTAACAAAGGATTTGATTTTGCCTCATTAAAAGATGCTGCTAGTGGAGGAGAAGGATCTAGAATAATGTTAGCATTAAAAGTAGTTTTGCAAAATGCTGATCCTTCGCAATTATTAATTTTTGATGAAATTGATACTGGTATTTCTGGAAATGTTGCTTTTAAAGCTGGATTAAAATTGTATCAAGTATCGATGAATACTCAAGTTATTTGTATTACTCATTTGGCCCAGGTGGCTTGTTTCTTTGATAAGACTTATTATATAGAAAAGAGTGTTGTAAATGACACTACTGTGACCTCCGCAAAGGAACTCGATAATGGAGAATCAATAAAACAACTAGGCATGTTATTGAGTGGAAATGAAAATAGCAAAGCTAGTTTGGATGCAGCTAAGGAACTATTTAGTGAGGCAAATAAAGAAAAAAATAAACTTAGCAAAGCTTAGATTTAAAATAAAGTTGTTAAGTTAACTTTAATCGAAACTCCAAGTCAATTTATTTAGTAAAATCAAGGAATAATTTCTTAATTTTAAGTACTTTATGAAATAACCAACTTTTATTTTAAAATCATGTTGTTTTAATGAAATCTGCTAAGATTTATGTTATTATGAGATTATGAAATATATATGCCATATTGATTTAAATGCCTTCTTTGCTCAAGTAGAAATGAATAGGCATCCAGAGTATAAAGACAAGCCTCTTTCTGTTGGTGGAAATATAGGAAGAGCTGTTATTGCAACTTCAAATTATGAGGCAAGAAAATATGGTGTTCGCTCAGGTATGCCTATTTCAGAGGCATATCGTCTGTGTCCAAAATTAATAAATATTCCAGGTGACTACCATGAATATAGCAGACAAAGTCAATTCTTTTTTGATGAAGTAAAGAAGACTTTTCCTTTGATTGAAATGGCTTCAATAGATGAATGTTATGTGGATTCCACTAATGTTTTAATAGACAAAAGCAGAGATGAAATTTATGAATTTCTATTTGATTTTCAATTCCAGTTGTTGGCAAAAACAGGGTTGAAATGCTCTATTGGGCTAGGTCAAAATAAATTTATGGCTAAGATGGGATCAGATTATAAAAAGCCATTAGGCTTAACTTTACTATTAGATAAAAAGGATTTAGAAACTAAAATTTGGCCATTGCCTATTGAAAACATGTTTGGAATTGGTAAGAAAACGGCTCCAAAACTAGTTGAGCTTGGCGTTAATACAATAGGCGATCTTGCAAATAACAAATCAATTAAGGTTATAAAAGCATTGGGCTCTATGTATGATTGGGTGTATTTTGAGGCGAATGGTGGAGGCAGTGATGAAATGAGCTATGCATCATTTGACCCGAAATCAACATCATGTGATTCTACTTTTGATTTTGATACAACTGACTATGAAGAAATAAAAAACAGGTTAATCTATTGCTCAAAAAAAGTTGGAAATCAATTGAGATTCCATAATAAGGTTACTAAGACCATTGGAATTAAAATAAGGTATGCATCGTTTAATACTAAGTCGAGACGAATTTCAATTGATCATTTCATTGATTCTGATGATGAAATTTGTTTTTATGCATTGAAAATTTTTGATGTTTTTTATAATGATCAACCAATCAGATTGATTGGTTGCATGGCAGAAGGATGTATAGACAAAGGTAAAGAAACATTAGTAAAAAAAGATGAGCAATTAACCATTGATGAAGCCCTGTATTTAGATAAAAAAGGAGAAAAGAATTAATGACTTTGATGGATGCAGGAGATGCTTATCTTCAATATTTAATTGTTGAAAAAGGTGATTCTTCAAAGACGAAGGAGTCTTATAAGGAGGATTTGTCTGAGTTTTTTGAATTAGTTAAAGATAAAAAAGTAAATGATTTGTCTGAGAAGGACCTGGAATGCTTCATATCATATTTATCAAAAAAAGGATTGAAGAACACTTCGATTATTAGAAAAGCAACCACTGTTAGAGGCTTTTATAGTTATTTAAATCTAAACGGATATATTAATGTATCTTTAATCGGATTTAGGCTTCCTAAGGCTGAAAAAAGGCTTCCTGATGTTTTAACCTATGATGAAATAGAAAAGATTATAAATGCTGTGGATACATCTGATATTGATGGAATCAGAGACAGATGCATTATAGAATGTTTGTATGGTTCTGGACTTCGTGTCTCGGAAATGACACATTTAAGAATAGAAAATGTTAATTTGAATTCATTATTCTTTAGAATTTTTGGAAAAGGTAAGAAGGAAAGGATTGTTCCTATAGATAAGGAAGAAAGAAATTGGATCATCAAGTATTTAGATGAATTCAAAAAGATATGTGGCCATAGACCTAAGATTTACTTATTTGAAAAAATAGATGGCTCAGTTTTAGAAAGACAGCATGTAAATAATTTATTGCTGAATCTTAAGGCCAAGACTGGAATAACTAAAAATATTACTCCTCATATGCTGAGGCATTCGTTTGCAACTCATCTATTAGAAAACGGAGCTCCATTAAGAGAAGTTCAAGAACTGTTAGGGCATAGCAATATTAAAACCACTCAAATTTATACCAATTTATCATCTAAGACAATTGTGGATAAATATGATGAAATTATGGAAGAAAAGAATAAAGTAAGTAAATAGTAATAAATTAGTATTGATAAAGCGAAATAACAATGTCTTATGACACAGAATATATTTAAATCTATAAAACGGTTAGCTGATTGCTTATTTAGTAGTAGGAGAAAAGTCTCTAAAAACTCGTCTGGTGTGGAAGCGATCAATTGCGGTACGACATGTACCTGCCTATTTCTATCGCAAGCGATATCCTTCAAGTCCTTATTCCGGAAACCACCTTTCTCTATCCTTACAAAAGGAGTATAATAGGTATCTACGCCCCCGAATACTCGGGTATGCGCCTCTCTATAAACCGAATCCGTATATCCTTGCAAAGGAGCGAAATGAATGACTGCCATATCAAGCGAAGATTTCCATGAAAATCGATCTCAGTTGACTTTTTGCCAACTCAAAGTCTTGGGGTGCCCCCAACTCCATAGCCAAGGAGGTAACGCCTTTATCCGTAAAGCCACAAGGGTTGATCAATGAAAAGTAACTCAGATCCGTATTTATATTCAAAGCAAAGCCATGCATCGTAACGAACCGGCTGCTTTTCACACCAATCGCACAGATCTTACGGGCACGCCCCGGTACTTCAGGGTCTAGCCATACACCCGTCGCCCCTTCCAAACGTTCCCCTTTCAAGTCGTAAAGTGACAGGAAACGGATGATCGTCTCTTCCAGCATATAGATGTATTGTTTCAATCCCAGATTCCAATATTCCAGATCAAATACCGGATAACCGGTAATCTGTCCCGGCCCGTGATACGTTATATCCCCCCCTCTGTTTATATGGTAAAACGAGACCCCTCGTTCCCGTAAAGTTTCCTCGGGGATAAGCAAATTAGAGTCCTTGCCACTTTTACCGATCGTCAAGACCGGTAAATGCTCACAAAAGAATAATTGATTATCCTCTTTCTTTCCCGTTGCCTTCGCATCCAATAAGACCTCGAAAGCAGCTGTCTGATATTCTAACGCATCGGCATAAGCGATTCGTCCCAAGTCATGATAACGGAAGCTCTCCATTTCTTTCTTTTTTTAACCTTTCCGGTACCGGGATCAACTTGCCCGGCACCATATCCCATTTCTACTTTTATCAGTTTTCCCATTAAGGAAATTATTTTCGCTTGTCGTTTCAGCATATAAGGTGAC
>OJOI01000567.1_pt1 | contig 24078 bp, 20 predicted proteins | sample 1598061 | NCBI WGS metagenome assembly OJOI01 (sample SAMN01915224, study PRJEB22387) | human gut metagenome | isolation source: stool | host: Homo sapiens | place: USA
GAGGATTGAGCATGGGAAAGCTTTATACAGATATTTGCTCATTTCAGGAGGACAATCTGACCCTTCAAGTAAATCTGCCGTTTTCGCAAAGTACCGATGTATTGAAGCTTCCGCTTCAAATCGGTGCAAAAACCGCCCCCAATCGACTCGCGTGCCAGCCGATGGAAGGTTGCGACGGCACAGCTGACGGCTCTCCTGATGTGTTGACGGCTCGGCGCTATGGCCGTCTGGCCAGAGGCGGTGCGGGGCTGATCTGGTTTGAAGCGACCGCCGTTCTAAAAGAAGGCCGCGCCAATCCAAGGCAGCTTTTCATCTGCGAAGACAATCTGGATGATTTCAAGCGGCAGGTTGATGCGATCAAAACCGCCGGAATCCATGCAAACGGCAAAGCGCCTATCATCATCATGCAGGCAACGCATTCAGGCCGGTACAGCAAGCCGGATGGTGTCCAAGCTCCGCTGATCGTGTACAATAACCCCATTTTTGAAAAAGACAAGCCCATCGACGCTTCACACATTGTTACGGATGCATATCTGGATCACGTTTTGGAGGCAATGGTGCATAGCGCTGAGTTGGCCGAGCAGGCCGGGTTTGACCCCGCGGCCGTCAAAAAAATCAAGCCGGCAAAAAAAGCCGACGATTTGATTAAGGAACTGAAACAGGTTTCCAGTATGCGGCTCAAACGCTACATCATCCGCGAAATGATTATGCTGGCGATGGCCAACCACGAGCTCAGCGACGAAGAAATGGCCGCAATCTATACCATCGGGATGAACATCGGCATCAAGGAAGACAAAATCAACGACTTTTTCCTGTGGGCTGCCGAAGGGCTGGAATGGCAGCTGGCCGGCGTTAAACTGGTGGAAGAAGATTTATAATACAAGAGAATAAGATGTTTGAGCCGCCAATTTACACGATAAAGTCGGCCGGTTTGGCCTTTGGCAACAATCAACTGTTTCGCAATGTGGAATTCTACATCAACCGGGGAGACAAAATCTGCCTGGTGGGGCGCAACGGCTGCGGAAAATCCACCCTGCTGAAAGTTATTGCCGGAAAACTGGAACCCGACCGCGGAGAAATTTTCATTCAGCCGGGAACCAAAGTCGCCTATATGCCGCAAGACCCCGACTTCAGCGGGTTTGCCACCCTGCGTGACGTGGTGCTGGCCGGACTGCCGGCCGACGAACACGGGCTGGAGTACAAGGCCGACATTCTTATCGGGCAGCTGGGCATTTTGGAACAACAACCGGTAGCAAGCGCTTCCGGCGGCGAAAAACGCAAGGCCGCCCTGGCTCAGGCGCTGGTTTCCGAACCGGACATTCTGCTTTTGGACGAGCCGACCAACCATCTCGACCTGCCGACAATTGAAAAGCTTGAGAAAATCATCGAAACCTTTAACGGTGCGGTGATGCTGATTTCGCACGACAGGATGTTTCTCAACAATACCTCGAAGACGACTTTCTGGCTTGACCGCGGCGTTATGCATTGCAACAACAAAGGCTTTAAGTTTTTTGAAGAGTGGCAGGAGCAGGTTATCAATCAGGAGCTGATTGAGCAGCATAACCTCAACAAAAAAATCGAAGAAGAAACCGAATGGCTGCACAAAGGCGTGACCGCCCGCCGCAAACGCAATATGGGACGGCTGCGCAAACTGCAACAGCTGCGGGCCGAGCGGCGCAATCAGATTAAGCAGGCCGGCAGCATCAATCTCAACGTGGAAGAAGGCGATTTTCGCTCCAAGCTGGTTATTGAGGCCAAGCATATTTGCAAGAGTTTCGGCGAACGCGAAATTGTCAAAGACTTTTCTACCCGGGTGATTAAAGGCAACAAAATCGGCATTGTCGGCCCTAACGGCGCCGGCAAAACCACCCTCATCAAGCTTCTGACCAAACGATTGGAGCCGGACAGCGGATTTGTGCGCATCGGCAAAAACCTGCAAGAGGCTTATTTTGACCAAAACAGGCTGACGCTCGACCCGAAAAAAACGCTCTGGCAGACCTTGTGCGACAAAGGCGACCATATTTTGGTACACGGGCAGTATCGCCATGTGGTGGCGTATCTTAAAGACTTTTTATTCAAGCCGGATCAGGCGCATTGTCCGGTGGCGGCGTTGTCCGGCGGAGAGAAAAACCGCCTGATGCTGGCGGTCGCCCTGGCTCAGCCGTCTAACTTTCTGGTTTTGGACGAGCCGACCAACGATTTGGATATGGATACACTGGACTTGCTGCAAGAAGTGCTGGACGACTATCAGGGGACTATTCTGATTGTCAGCCACGACCGCGATTTTCTTGACCGGGTGGTAACTTCGGTCATTTATATGAAAGGTGACGGAACGGTCAGCGAACACGCAGGAAGTTACAGCGAACTGCTTGAAAAAATTAAGGGACAGCAGGAAAACGCCGCAGCGGCCAAGCCTACTGCAAAAAAAGCCGACAAGAACAAAGAAGACAAGCCCTCCGCCGCCAAACCGGCCGGCAACAGCCGCAAGCTCAGTTACAAGCAGCAGCGGCTGCTTGAGGTTTTGCCTCAGGAAGTGGCTAAACTGGAAGAAGAAATCGCAGCCATAGAGGCCGAGCTCGGCGACAGTTCGCTTTACACCGAAAATCCCGAAAAATTTGACCGTCTGACCAAAGACCTCTGTGCCAAGCAAGAAGAAAAAGACGCCAAAGAAAGCGAATGGCTGGAAATTGCGGAACTGGCCGGCGGCAGCGGCGCAGGCAACGTTTAAGCAAACCCAGGGATTGTTTGAAAGAAATATGCCGAACGGACACGGACTTTTGCGGTCACAAGCCGACGGTGAAACAACCCGAATCTAATTCTCCCGAGGATAAACGACTTTTCCGTCGAGCACGTCTTTGATAGTGTATAAATCCTGACTGACCAAAATCAGTTCTTCCGGACGGACTTTTTCCACATTCAGCTGCTGTTCCTGGCTTTCGACGATTTCCAGCATATTTTCATAATTGATTTTATCCGGTCCGTGTTTGGACATATGCTGCAAAATGTTCCGGTTGGTTTTTAAATTCTCTTTTAAATAAGCGGTTTTAACCGCAGCCTTAAGGCGCTGTTCAACATAGAAAAAACGGTCGGCGTCCCAGCCCTCGTTCTTCAGCCAGCGAACCAGCTGCGGAGAAAAGCCTTCCGAGGGAATGGTATTGGTGAGGGAAATCTGCAACAGCCCATACCGACTGATGTCCTTTTGCATAAACTCAGACCACAACTGCAAAAAAGAGACGGTTTCCGGGTATGTTATCGCTTCGCCAATCCGGGGCGGGTTATCAAAGCCGTAAAGGTTTATTTTGCCCAAACGCGGCAGCGGCGTGCTGATAATCCAAGCCAGCAAAACAACCGCCGTAAAAAGAACGGAATAACGATGACGCTGTAAAAACATGGCTACCACCGCAAATTGGAGATGACGTAGTTGGGCGAAACGTCAAAATTATTGGACAATTCGCGGGTTTTGGCAACATCGGGAATATACCCTTCGCCCAGAAAGTTTACATGTACGCCTTTGGACACCAACATCGAATCCAAACTCAGCAACTCAGCGCCCTTAATATCGGTGGCAAGGTTGTCACCGATAACCAAAACAGAGCCGGAGCTGCCGTCAAGACAATAGTTGAAAACAGCGCTGTCCGGTTTGCCCAGCGTGATAATCCGGCCGCCCATTACCGCATATTGTTCGGCAACGGCGCCGGGAGCCAGGCAGATTTTGCCGTTTTTGAAACTGGAAGTGTCATTGCCGGCACAGACAAAAGGCAGCCCCAAGGCAGCTGCGTGTTCCAAGGCCGGCAGATAAGCTTCGAGCGTATCAGAAACGTCGGCAACTTCATTCATATAGATGAAGTGAGCATTTTCCACCCGGTCAACGGGCTGAAAATCTAAACCGCTGAACACGCCGTCACCCGCCGCTGAGCCCAGGTGAAAGTAATTGTTGCCGACGGCGGCGAAGTCTCCGCTGCGGACCTTGAGCTTATAGTGCAAGATTTCGCCGGCACTCATAATGCAGCTAAAGACATTCATGGAAACGCCGTTTTTGAGGAAAAAACCGGCAATCGCCGCCACCCGCTGAGCCGAATTGGTGAGCAGAATGACTTTTTTGCCGTTTTTATGAAGGCTGTTCAACGTTGCGGCAACATTGGGAATCAGGCCGTTGCCATCCGTAACGACGCCGTTAAAACCTAGCAGAAAAGTGTCATAATTATCGGCCACTTTCGATAAATTGACTATGGGTTTTATCATTTTCATTCTTTAGATTCCCGTATTTTGCACAAACTTTGGACAAAGAATAGAAGATTTCTGCGATTATGACAAGAAAATAAACAAAGTTTTACACTTAAATAGCCTTAACTTCCACCCAAAAACAAAGCCGACAGAAACAAGTTCTGCCGGCATTGCAAAAAGGGTGAACGATTATCAGAAAAACAAATCGCGTTTGCCCTGCCTTATCTGCTCCATACGCTCCAAAAGCTTCGCTTTCAGCGGGCTGCTGTCGGGATAGTCGCGGACTTCGCGTTCAATCGTCGGCAGCGCTTTAACTAAGGTCGCTTCGCTGGCGTAGTCCTGCAAAAATTCCAACAACGTCAAAATGCCGTTGGGCGTGCAAAACTGCTGGACAAATCCCGGACGGGCGACTTCCATAAAATGTTCGCCGGTTCGGCCGAGGCGGTAGCAGCCGGTGCAAAACGAAGGCAAAAACCCGGCTTCGCACAGCTCTCCGACAACTTCATCCAGAGGACGGTCGTCGCTGAGGCAAAACTGGCTCCGTTTGTCGCTTTCGTCCTTGCTCAGAGAATATCCGCCGATACCGACGTTAGAGCCGGCATCAATTTGCGAAATTCCGTAGCCAATGGCTTCGTTGCGCAAGGCGACAGGTTCTCTCGCCGTCAGAATCATTCCCGTGTACGGAACGCTCAGGCGGATAACCGCAATCATTTTCATAAACTCGCGATCGCTCGGCGCATACGGCGGATGATTGGAAAAATCAGTGCCTATCGCAGGTTCGATGCGCGGAAAAGAAATGGTGTGCGGACCGACGCCAAACTTCTGTTCAAGATGTTTGGTGTGGTAAAGCATTGCCAAAGCTTCAAACTTATAGTCATAAAGACCGATTAAAGCTCCCATACCTACGTCGTCAATTCCGGCTTCCATCGCACGATCAAACGCGAACAGGCGCCAGAGGTAATTCGACTTCGGGCCGCTGGGATGACGCGCCTTATAGGTTTCGCGGTGATAGGTTTCCATAAATATCTGGTAAGTTCCTATTCCCGCCGCCTTGACGGTCTTAAAACCTTCAACATCAAGCGGCGCAGCATTAATGTTAACGCGGCGGATGGCTCCTTTTCCCTCTTTGACGCCATAGGTCTGACGGACGACCTCGGCGATGAATTCCGGGCTGTAGCGCGGATGTTCGCCAAAGACTTCTATCAACCGTTTATGCCCCAGAGACTGCAAGGCGCGAATTTCCTGCTCCAGACGCGAAGGCGTCAAGGTATCGCGGACGACTTCCTTGTTGGAACAGCGCAAACCGCAGTATTCGCAGTTGTTGATACACTCGTTGCCGATATACAACGGTGCAAACAAAACAATGCGATTGCCATAGACCTTTTTCTTTAACGTGCGGGCGGCTTCTTCGATTTCTTCAATCAGTTCGGGGTCCGTTACATTTAAAAGTGCGGCCATTTCTTCCGGCTCAAGACACAAACACTGCGCAACCCGGCTGATATCCAGCGATTTTTCAATAATTGCGCGAATACGTCCCTTGTCGTTGCAGGGCTGACCCAAAAGCCTGAAAATTTCATCTTCGGGGATAAAACTTTCCAAGCCGGTCACATCTACTTGAGGCAAACCGTAAGCGGTGCCAAAATGTTCATCTTTTTTCATCTTTTTTGAGATTTTAATAATGTTAATACTAATAGTTCCAAGATTATTTCAATTTAGAACTATTTAGACAAAAGTCAAGCGCCGGAAATTTTATTTTATGCGCCGGTAGGCCTCCAATGCCTCGGGAAACGGCTGGAGCACCCGTTCCAGAACGCCTTTGAGTTCGGAAATGCAGACGCCGTAATTGGTAACCGGCACGTCAACCTGTTCACAACGATTGATACGGGAAAGGATTTCCCGCCGATTCTGCATACAACCGCCACATTGGACCACAACCCTGTAAGCCGAAAGGTCAGCCGGAAAATCGTGTCCGGCGACATGATTGATTTCGAGTTCTTTGCCGCTTTTGGCACGCAGCCAACGGGGAATCTTTACCCGGCCGATATCGTCCTCGACAGCATGGTGCGTGCAGGATTCCGCTATCAGAACCCTATCGCCGTCGGAGAGCCGGCGCAGTGCCGCCGCTCCTTCAACCAGGCGGACAATGTCGCCTTTCAGCCGCGCCATCAGAATCGAAAACGTGGTGCAGGGAATGTTTGACGGCGTATTGGCAACCATAAAATCCACGACCTGAGAATCACATACCACCAACGCCGGCGGTTGTTTGAGATTAGCCAAAGCAGCGCCATATTCGCTTTCTCTGACCACCATCACAACCTGCCCATGGTCGAGGCCGTCGCGGATGGCCTGCACCTGCGGCAGAATAAGGCGGCCTTTGGGTGCTTCAAGGTCTATCGGCACAATCAATACGACGGTGCTTCCGGCCGGCGCCAAATCGCCCAGCAGCGGCGGCGTATGAATAAAATCTTCGGGAACGACTTTCAGCAAAGCCGCCTTAAAGCGATTGAGCACTTCGGTACGGCTGTTTGCATCGGTCGAGTTTACGGCAATGCCGTCGCCGTCGGAGGGCAGAATGTCCGCTTTGTTAAAAATTTTGACTACGGGCAGCTTCCGTGCCGCCGCCTCGTCCAAAATCTGTTGTTCATATTCGCCGATGCAGTTGCCTTCGCAAACCAAAACAATGACATCGCTGCGTTCAAAAACGGCACGGGTTTTCGCCAGACGGGCGTCCGACAAAGCGGTTTTGTCGCCAAAACCGGCAGTATCCAGCCACACGACAGGTCCTACAGGCAAGAGTTCCTGTGTTTTTTCAACAACGTCGGTGGTGGTTCCCTCCTCGGCTGAAGTTATCGAAATATCCTGGCCGGCAACCAAATTCAAAAAACTTGATTTTCCGGAATTGACCCGCCCCATCAGGGCTATATGGAGGCGCATTCCTTTGGGCGATTTATCCATTGGCAAAAGTCCTTTCAATTAATGCGGCGATGGCCGGAGAGGCTGGTGATGACGTAATTTGCTATCGTCAGCCCAAAGATGGCGGTGATGGTCGGCAAAGACCCCAGCGTATGACGGACACGTCCGGCGGAAGCATCGTCTCCGTCAAAGGCCAAAGCCGTTTCGGGCAGGCAGACTTGCTCGTCGGAATAAACACAGTTGATTCTGCTGATTTCAAGACCGCGTTTGCGCAGCCGTTTGCGGATAAACTTGGCAAGGCCGCAGTTTTTGCTGGCACTCAACGTTCCGCATTTGATAAACGAGGGATCGGTTTTTAATGCCGCCCCCATTGACGAAATAAAAGGTATTCCGCGTTCATAAAGCGCTTCCATCAGACAGCATTTGGGATTAAGCGCATCAATGGCATCCACCACGAAGTCAACCGGAATGTTCAGCAGCTGTGGCAAGGTGTCGGCATTGACGAACATATCTCTGGTTTCGACAATACAATCGGGGTTAATATCCAGCACCCGGCGGCGGGCAACCTCGGTCTTCTTTTGTCCGACAGTCGAAGTCAGCGCCAAAATCTGACGGTTGATATTACTCTCATCAAAGACATCAAAATCAACCAAAACCAGGCGTCCTATCCCGGAACGGGCCAATGCCTCCAGAGCATAGCCGCCAACCGCGCCGAGACCGACAACCATAACGGCGGCATTTTGCAAACGGGACAGCCCCTCATCTCCCAAAAGCATTCGGGTACGGGTTAAACGATCAGTTGCAGACATTGATAAATCCTAACGCATTTTGATATGTTTGACTAACAAATTCTTCCAGGTTTTCTCCGCGGGCCGCCGCCAGTTTCTCTGCCAAGCAGGGCAGAAACGCCGGCTCAGATTCCATGTTTCGCTCCAACGCCTGATAAGGACCGTCGCTTTCGAGCAGCAGACGAACGGCCGGAACGGCGCGGACTACGTCTTCGCAGCTTGTTTTCTTTAATATCGACTGTGAAAAAGAGACATAGCCGCCCGCAGAAACAATCTTGGGCACAACCTCCTGCGGACCGGTAAAAGAGTGCATAACAAACTGCGGCGGAAGCTCTGTCCAAACCTTTTGCATCCATTCCCACGCCTTGACGGCATGCACCAACAACGGACGTTTAAAAGTACGGGCAAGCTCGGCCTGAGCCCGAAAAACCGACAATTGCGGCTCAATTTCCGAATTATGCAGGCGGTCAAGACCGGCTTCTCCGACCAGCGCTGCGGGGCAACGCCGCAGATAAGCTTCCAGACGTTTTTCCCAACCGGGACGCGCCTGCCCGGCATACCAGGGATGCAAGCCATATGCGGGAACAACCACTTCGGGATAGGCCTCCGCCAAAGCGGCAACCTCGGGCCAGTCCTCCTCGGTCACAGCGGCACAAACAAATTTTTCGACACCGGCAGCCCGTGCGCCGGCAATTATTTGCGGTGCACTTTTTGTCTTATAATCTTGCAAATGGATATGGGTGTCGATAAATTGCATATTAAATATGACCTGTAATTGAATTTGTTAGGATTTTAGGTAATTATGAGCGTTTTGACAAGACCAATATTGGAAATCGATTTAAACAATTTAGTAGAAAATTACAAGATGCTGCAAAAACTGGCGCCGAAATCCGCCAGCGCTGCCGTTGTCAAAGACAATGCTTACGGCCTTGACGCGGGAGTTGTGGCAGACGTTTTGTATCAGGAAGCTAACTGCCGCAACTTTTTTGTAGCACATGCCGTGGAAGGGGAAATCGTTGCGAATGCCGCTCCCGAGGCAAAAATTTATGTTTTGCAGGGAATCGGCGAAGACAGTCTGCCGGTATTTAAGCGGATGCCGCAGTTGGTTCCGGTTATCAGCTGTCCGGAGATGTTTTCCTTTTGGAAAGAAAACCGCCTTAAAGGCGTCAAACCGGTCATCCATGTGGAAACCGGGCTGAACCGCCTGGGATTCAGGGAAAAAGAGCTGGCGGCATTAAGCCCTGAAGACATTAAGGAATTCGGTATGGTTATGTCGCATCTGGCCTGTGCCGACGAAAAAGACCATTTTATGAACGCACATCAGTTGGAAAATTTCAAGCACATCAAGGAAACTTATTTTCCCAAACTTCCGGCTTCATTGTCGGCTTCCGACGGCGTATTTCTGGGAGGCGACTTTCAGCAGGACGTCGTTCGTCTGGGAGCGGCGATGTATGGCATCAACACGGCGCCCTATCGTGAAAACCAAATGAAGAACGTGGTTCGGGTCAAGGCTCCGGTTTTACAAATTGAAGAACTGAGCAAAGGCGAATTTGTCGGTTATTCGGCAACTTATCGTGCCAATACTGACCGTAAAATCGCCATTATCTCGATTGGTTACGGCGACGGCATTCCCCGCTCGCTGTCCAACGTGGGCAAAGTCTTCTTTAAGGTTGGCGGCAGACTTAACGAAGCCAGAATCATCGGAAGGATTTCAATGGACAACATCATTTGCGACGTTACCGGAATCGAGCATCTGGAAGTCGGAGACACCGCATATCTGGCAGATGATTTTTATACGCTTGACGACATGGGGCGGGACGCCGGCACAATCTCTTACGAGATTATGTCGCGAATCGGAAAGAATCCCCGTTATGACCGTCGTTATATCGGATAAAAAAAACAGAAAAAAGCCGGGATAAACATCCCGGCTTTTTGTTACTGCTTTGTCTTTTGCTGACTTTGCATAAGCGCTTTTTTATGGCTGTTAATGGATTCTTTCATTTGCTGGAAGGCCTTTTCTCTGCTTTCCCGGCTAATGTTGGCGCTTGGCCTGTCATTGAGATCGTGTACGGTAACTTTGACATGAAGTTTACCGTCCTCACCCTTGCTTTCGACAGCATGGACAACACCTTCGTCAGTCAACATTCTGTAGTTGGTTACGCCGTTTTCAAACTTACTCATCAGCTTGCCTCTGCTGAGTCCCAAACGCTCACCGGCAGCAGCAACATCTTCCGGAGAAGCCGCGGGAAGCTTGCCGTCATTGGTCATCAGCATATTTTGAACAATGGGATTAGAGGTATTGACTTCGGCATTCTTCCGATCAACCAAACCTGCTTCTTCAAAACGATCGACCATACCTTCAGGCAGTTTGGAAACCGTAACTTTGGTCGAGCCGATATCACCGTAACCAGGCTCATACGGGCTCAAAATCAGGGTTGCCTTTTTGCTGGCAACATTGCCGTCATCATCAATATTCTTGGCAACCAGACCGTTTACATAAGAGATGTTCCGTTTGCTGATGGTTTCAGTCTTAACAGCCTGGTCATCCAATAAACTATAGACATCAAGCTTGTCAGGATCTTTGGCATTCGGTTTGACCCAGATTGTAGAGGCCGAAGCACCGTCAACATTTGGGGTACCGTCAGCATTGAACTGGCCGACCTCGGCAACTTCTTTGCCATACTCACCCGGCAGGAAGTAATAAGCCTTGTGCATCGGTTTAGCCCCGTTATCGGCAACACTGTATTCAACTTCTTCCGGTTTTACTTTCACAACCGGCTTAACGGGTTGTGGTTTGATTTCGGGATCTTCTTTTACTTCAACGACTTCCTCCACTTTGGCTTTACCGCCGCCGTTGTGGTAGACGGTCGTCAGTTCGCCGTCGCAATCAATGCTCTGATGGCGGTGAACACCGGCACCGGTATAGGTATTATCGGCAAAAGCAATGGAGTCTGCACCTTTGTAGTAACCGATTTTACCACCGGAATGCGCATCGTTGGGGTCCATATTAATGGTTGCCAATCCGCGATGGATGACTGCCTTTTGAACATCGTTAACTTCTTTACATTCAATATCCAAATCAATCAGCAAACGAGCCGCGTGACCGCCGAGTTTGGTGGCAAACAATTTGTCGACCAAGGCTTTGTCACCGGTACCGTTTTTGATTAACTCATTCCACTGTTCCTGCGTTACACCGGCCCGGTTCAACTCATTGGACAGGTCCTGATTGTCACGAATGCCGATATACTCTTTCAACATATTGCGGTGATAGAGATAATCCGCAGCCGTCATACCGCTGGGTTTGCCTTCCAGATGATTTTCATTAGAACTTGCTTCCAGAAGAGTCATCAGTTCTTTGGCGGTTCTGACCTTGACGCCGTTTACATTCAAATCGTCGTATCCGGTATTGCTGTTGCACGTTGTGAAAAACGACTCTCTGATTGTCGTTTGATAAGTGGTCATTGAGAAGTTTTCACCGTTAATCTGGTTGTAAAGGTTTTCCGGAGCCGCACCGCTTCTGGCCGCAGCGTATTCCTGCGCATTCAGAGCATTGATACGTTCCTCTTTGCCGTTTAATATCGTTTCAGCGGCAACCGGAGACTCAGTTCCGGCGCGGGCTGCTTCCACTGCCTGGAGAGCATTTTTAAGGTCGGCAGGATATGCTGCTTCCGAAGCCTTGACAACCTTGCCCAAAGCGGCCTGCAATTTTTCAGAATCAACCGATGAGAAGTCATAACTGCGGTTGAACCAACCGGCCGGATTGTACCAGGGTTTTGACATTCCCAATTCATGGGCAAGTTTTGCAGAAAGCGAAGACGTTTGCGCCTGAGTCAGAATATTGTTCCAGTCAGCGGTATTGTCCAGTTTGGCCACTGCACCGATGACTTCGGCATGATTATGTGCAGCCTGTGCCCCGAAGAACACGGCGGAAGCACCGGAAACGGCTACGGAGACATTAGCGCTGGTACGTGCCTGTTTGGCGCTTTTATATCTTTGATAAGCCGCAACGCTGCGGTTCTTTATCAAATCTTTTTTGGAAGCCTTAACGCGTCTGTGCGCAAAGACAGCAACCGTTCCGCTGATGGCCGGAGACATTGCATAACGGGCGAGAATGCTGCCGGCACCGCCCATAACGGTTCCGCCCACTGCTCCGACAACCAATGTCGTTCCGACTTTTGTCTTGTAGTTGAGGTCTTTTTCTTTCACAGCCTTGAAAGCGGCTTTAATCTTTTTGACATTGCCGTAGCTATACTTCAAACGGGCGGCAAAACCAAGTTTTTTACCAATTTCTTTTTCATGCTGACGACGTTGTTCGCGCAGTTGGTCAATTACCGGAGAAACCGAGGCATTGGCAAAATTCCATCCGGCATAAACGGCAGCCGCGGCGATTGCGGTTCCGGTAGCGGGAGCCGACGCGGTCAGAGCAGCCAGAGATCCAACCGTAACTCCGGTGCTGATAAGCATACTCATACCGTTGTTGTTGAGCAGACGGTAAAGATTATCTTTGCCAAAAGCGCGTTTTGCCGTTTCACGGACTTTTTCATAAGCTTTTTTATAATTTCTCAAACCAAGGTAGAGATTGCCGAGTTTGGCTTTCAGAATCCCTTTGTGTTGTTCGTATTCAAACTGTGCGGCAGCGCTGTCGGCACTCAGAAAATCCTTGTCGACAAGAATATCGCCTTTGCCATACAACAAAGAAGCCGCGTCTTTAATGTCGGCAGACATCTGAGGAACCAGCCGGCCGTCAATTGCGGTATCGCGCAGAGCATAGCGACCGGCCGCATCCTTTTCAAAATCGCCGGCCGTCAATTCGACCATATTTTCGCCAACCTTGGAAATCAACAAAGATTTGGTAAACTCGAATTCTACATTTTCAATGAATTTTTTACGTTGGGCAATCGTCGTCTTGTTTTCAAACAAAAACTGCGGATCAATCATCGTTGCCTTTGACGCACGCAAAACCGACGCCCGGAACAGAGCGTTTACGGCAGCGCGTTTTTCTTCGGCATCAAGCGTTTCGACCTCTTTTTCGCCCATTTGGGTGATTGTCATACGGCTGATGATGTTTTCCAGATTTTTGAACTGAGCCGAAACCTTATCTGTTTCCTTGCCGTTTTCATCGCGTTCAAAAAGTTCAAAATTATTGTCGGTAAAGCTCAGCGCCCGCTCGTTGCGAACCATCAAACCACCCGGAACATTATCAACCCCGGCTGTTTTTTCCATAATCTGACGGAGATTTCTTTTGGTTTCTTCAGAGCAATGAGGCGTTTGGGTCAGGAGATAATTAAGGCTCTTCTCATATATAGTATTGTTAATCTCTTGTCCGGAGGCCAGTTTTTCGGCATGGGCATTGATTTTGGCATCTACCAGATGGGCAACATCCCGCTCGGCACCGGCCTGAAGCGGCGTACCGTTACGATCGGCGGCAATTACCGTAGCCAGACCGACAACATTAAATTCGTCAATATCCCAAATCCGGTCATTGGAAGCATTAACAATTTCGGCAATACGGGCAGAAACGGCATTTTCCGCATCGGAACGCTCCCGGGCATTTAAGGCTGTATAATCCCTGAGGCCGTTGGCGAGTTCAACAGCATCGGTGATTTCAAGTTTGTAGGCCTCCTGACGCAAGCTGTCCAAATATGCATTCACTTTGCTTTCCAAAGCGGCATCGTCGGCAGCGGCAACTGCCTCTTTAATGTCAAACAACGAAATATCACTCAAGTCCCCTGATAAAATCAGTCGAGCGGTTTCCTGATCCATAGCCATAAATTTAACTCCTCGTTTTATAGTCAAAATCTCCAGTTGCTAAGAATATACAACATTTTAGAGATTGATTCAATAACTTTTTGTCAAGTTTGACGATTTTCTCGAAAAAAGACGCAAACTGTTTAATTATAAGGATTATAGCGCAAAAAAGTTAAAAATTTATCTCCATCCGATTGTTACAGAAATGTGAAAGTTTGCAAAAAAAACAAAGCTTCGCTTCAACCCTCTGTATGACAACAAAAAAACCGCAAACGGATTCCAACAAATATGATTTGAAAAATTCAGGATTTAATGTATAATATAAGTGTGTGTGTATAATTATATCAAAATAGGTGGTGTGGTCATGTCCAAATCATTCAAATTGGTGCTGTTAGCAATAACAGCATGCTTCTTGGCATACAGCAATGCGAGTGCCAAGACCTGGTGGCTTCCCGATTGGCAAGGCGGTCAGGACTCTCGCGGTTCTGCTGACGGCGGCGGCGGGGATATTGTCAAAGACGATTCTGATTGTATGAAACATTACAATCTTTATACAAAATGTCCTTCGCCAAAGTTATCTACCGGCGTGGTTCATCCCGTCGCCGGAATGACCTGTCAGAAAGGATGTATTTGCCCATCGGAATACAAATATACGTCTTCTAACTGTTCCGGAAACTATACCGTTTCCGGCGGTTCTTGTGACGGAAAGTATAATGATTGTGTCTGCAAATCCGAGTTCAAATACAATTCTTCCAACTGCTCCGGAGAAAACCAACCCAGCGGAACTTCCTGCGGCGGTAACTACAATGGCTGTACCATTCGTCCCGAATGTACCGTCTCGTCTAAAGACTGTACCTATGGCTGTGCCGGATATAACTCCTGTGACCGGTGTACCTCCTGCAAGTCTAATCCCGACTGTGACGTTTCCGACAAATCCTGCACCTACGGATGTGCATCGACCAACTCCTGCGGTATCTGTACCTCTTGTTCGGGCAATCCGGATTGTAACGTAACCGATAAATCTTGTGACTGCGGATGTTCTTCCACAAACTCCTGTGGCAAATGTACTTCCTGCAAATCCTGTCCGCCTTCGGACCCTTGTTCCGGCGTTTCCTGCGGCTCTAACGCTTACTGCTCCGGTGGTTCTTGTTACTGCAACTCCGGGTATCACAAGTCGGGTTCTGCCTGTGTTAAAGACGAGGTACATACTCACAGCTACTCTTGCCCATCAGGGTACAGCAGCTCAAACTCTTGGGGAAGTTCGGCTCAGACCGCGTCCAAGACCTGTTCCTGTGGTGCTGCTTCGGGAACCTGTTACAAAGCCCCGGCGCACACCCACAGCTACAGCTGTCCCAGCGGGTATCAGTCTTCAAGCTGTTCATCCTCTCAAGTTCAGACCGGGACAACTTCCAAGGTTTGCTCTTGCGGCGCTGCTTCCGGCACCTGCTATAAGTGCAAGGGTTGCTCTTTCTCAAACGAATGTCCTGGCTACCTCTTTGTTAGCTGTAACTATGGCATTATAGCTTCTTGTACAGCTTGCGGTACAACAAAATACAAATGTAGTCTATCTCCATCTGGAAGCAGTTCTCAGAACAAATGCAACAACTATGCGGGTATCTGTCGCCAACGTTGCAATGCCGTCGGTTATGAAAACTGGGATCACACGGATGGCGGCCGACCAGCACAATACTGTGCTATGGCATCCGAACAATAAAAAAACCAACCCCGGGACTCAACATCCCGGGGTTTTTATCGCATACATTTCAAAACAGCCGCTAAATTTGCACTTGTATCCCGTCAGACGTAATCTCGCAACGACCGCCTATCGGCAGTGTCAACATCGGCGTTGTATGGCCGAAATCGACATTGGCAATCACCGGAAGTTCCTTTAATTGGGGAATGGAATTAACGATATACTCCAACTTTTCGCGGGAAATTTCCGATGCTTTTTGAAACCGTCCGATAACGACCGCCTTGACGTTGATAAAATCAGGCTGATAGGCCAAAGCCTGCAGCTCTCTTAAAAAAGTCGTATCATCTCCGGCCGAACCAAAACAATTTTCAACAAACAATACGGTATTCTTTTTAAATGCCGGACGATAAGGCGAGCCCAGCAGCAAGTCAAACGTTCCCAGATTGCCGCCGATAATCGTACCTTCGGCTTCGCCCTTATGGATTGTCCAATACCCTTCATTGGCAATAAAGTCTCGCTTGTTCTGGTCAATAAACCACAAATCGTCGCTCCACTCCTTTGACGGTTCAACAACATAGCCGCCTTTGCCGCAGAGCATATTCCGGACGTGTTCCAGCGTATAGTCAAACCCCCGGGCCATTCCGAAAGAGCTGTAATGCGGCCCGGAAAACGTCACCAACCCGGTTTGTGCGTAAATGCCGTTCAATAATGCGGTAATATCGGAAAAGCCGCAAAAAATTTTAGGATTCTTTCTAATCAGTTCATAATCCAGAAACGGAAGCAGCTGATTGGAGTTGAAACCGCCGATAATCGTAAAAATCGCTTTTACTTCAGGATTGGCAAAAGCCTCGTGAATATCCTCAACCCGGTCAGCGATGGAAGACGTCCCCATCATATCCCAGTTGTCATCCGTCATATGTTTGCCGAAAGTCACTTTAAGTCCCATCTCGCCAAAGCGTTTCAGCGCCGTTTCGCGACTGTCGGCACCGATGATTTTAATCCCCCTCGACGGTGCGACCACTCTGATTTCATCACCTTTTTTCAAAGGCGCCGGAATAATTTTCTGCATTGCATTCCTCCTCAAAATTAGTTTTGTATCATAAAAACACCTTTTTCAAAATTCTACAACTATAATTCTGTTGCAATTAAAATTCTGCGGCCTTAATATCAGAACAAAACAAGAACATTTAGGAGTCTTCTGATATGAGTTTTGGTTCTCCCGCTGCCGATTATATTGAGCCCAAACTGGATCTCAACCGTCTGCTCGCCCCCCACCCCGTGTCAACTTATTTTCTGCGTATGGACACCGACCGCCTCCTTACCGAAGGAATCAAAAAAGGCGACATTCTGGTAATCGACCGCAGTTGTCCGCCCCGCCCGGGAAAATTTGTCGTTGCCGAAACCGGAGGAGAGTTCCGGGTCGTACGATACGTCTCCCGTCCCGCAACCGGCATCGCCTGCGGCGTCTGGGGCGTAGTAACTTCCGTTATCAGGCAGCTGTCATAATGTTTATGTTGATTGACTGCGACAATTTTTTTGTGTCTTGCGAACGTATTTTTCAGCCCAAACTGAAAAACCGTCCCGTTGTTGTGCTTTCCAACAACGACGGCTGCGTCGTTTCCCGCTCCTACGAAGCAAAAGCGCTTGACATTCCGATGTGTTGCCCGTTTTTCAAAATCGAAAACTTTTTCAAACGCAACAACGGCATTGCCCTCTCCTCCAACTATGAACTTTACGCCGATATTTCCCGCCGGGTAATGGCTTTGCTGCGCTTCCGTTTTGGAGAAATCGAAACCTACTCTATCGACGAAGCCTTTGTCAAAGTTTCTGACCGCAACAATTTTTTCACGCTTGCCTCCAATCTCCGGCAGGATATCCTGAATCAGATTGGCATTCCGGTATCCATAGGCATCGCAAAAACCAAAACCTTATGCAAAATAGCCAGCAAAACCGCCAAAAAAAACTTCAAGCTCTGCCAGCTTACAACCGAACCGCTGCTTTCGGAAACTCTCGCGGCAACAGACATTCAGGATATCTGGGGAGTGGGAAGACGCCTCGCCTCCCGGCTGCGCTGCCTCGGAATATTCAACGGTCAGGAACTGGCGCACGCCCCGCTGAAAATGATTCGTACCGCTTTCGGCCTCCCCCTGGAAAAAACGGTGCTGGAACTAAATCAAACGCCCTGCTTGGACATAGAGCCGCCGGAAATGGCCAAATCCCTGATTTCATCGGGAAGCTTTGAAGTCGAGATTCAAAACTACGACCAACTTAAACAAAATCTCGCCGAATTCGTGGACTGTGCCTGTTTGCGGCTGCGTCGGCAACAGGCTCTAGCCAACGGTATCTGGACCGAACTTCACAGCAACCGTTTCAACCCCAATCGTCCCCGTTACGACAATGCCCGTTTCATCAGTCTGGATCAGCCCTCGGACAACACCGCAGACTTTATGAACGCAATGAAACGGGGATTAGACGCCATCTACAGACCAGACTGCTGGTATAAAAGAGCCGGCGTAACCTTGGTTGGCCTGGAAACGGCGAATTCCGGACAGCAAAACTGGCTGGTTGACCGTCGTCGCATTGAGCGGGGACACGCTCTGATGCAAACTTTCGATGAAATCAATCGCAAACACGGCCGTAAAACCATTTTTTTTGCCGCCCAGACGCCCAAAGCCAAATCATACCTCAAAAGGGAATTCAAAAGCCCCAATTTTACCACCTCTTGGAACGAACTGCCCAAAGCCACCTGAAATTAAGCCAGCGGTGCATCCTTGGTACAAAAGAACCAATCCTGACAGTACAGTTCTGCCGGCGTCTTTTCAATCCGCTCGTACATCGCCTGGCTGTCGGACGGCGCCCGGCCAAAACGCTTTCTCCCGGTTTCCAGTTCGCCGGAGTGGCAACCCCGTATTTATCGGTCGTCTGCAAAGCTTCCAGCAAACGCTTTATTTCTTCAAAGTTGCGCCCGGTAGACAACGGATAGTAAAGAATAGCCCGGATTTTGCCTTTCGGGTCGACGACAAACACGGCGCGCACTGCTTTGGTATCGCTTGCATACGGCTGAATCATCCCGTACTTTTTTGCCACTTCCATTTTCATGTCGGCAATAATCGGAAAACTGATTTGCTGCCCGGAATAATCGTTAAAACGAATACGTTCCTGAATATTTTTTATCCACGCCAAATGCGAACTGACGCTGTCCACCGACAATCCCAGCAGAGCCGTATTCAGCTTTGCAAAGTCATCCGCCAACGCAGCAAAGGTCGCCACTTCGGATGTGCAAACCGGTGTAAAATCGGCAGGATGAGAAAACAAAACCACCCATTTTCCCTTGAAATCGTCCGGAAAACTTATTTTGCCCATCGTCGTATCTGCGCTGAAAGACGGAGCGTCATCGCCAATTAACGGCATCTTGTTAAGTTCAATATCAACTTCGGCATCCATTATTTGTCTCCTAAATTAACCATATGACAACTAAATCCTGATATATTCGCGGCAAAGATATTTTCAAGCCGCAAAACATTCAGCCTACTGGAAGAACGGCTTGCTGCAATTATATTAAACCTGCCGTTTATTTTGGGAAAACGAATGAATATTGATATTTACATTGCCGTTACCGGATTTTTGCTGCTCTTATGCGTCTTTGCCAACAAGCTTTCTGACCGCTTTGGCATTCCTTCGCTGCTGCTTTTTTTGGCTTTGGGAATGATGGCCGGCATCGACGGCCCCGGCGGCATAAACTTTCAGGATTCGCGTTTGACAAACTACATCGGCACCATTGCTCTCATGTTCATTTTGTTCAACGGAGGCCTGCTCACCAACTGGAATTCCGTCCGCAACGAACTTTTCCGCGGAACGCTTCTGGCAACCGTCGGCGTTTTTCTGACCGCGCTGTTTTTGTTCCTGCCGGCGTATTATCTGCTCCGGCTGCCGTTGGAAATTTCCCTGCTGCTCAGCGTCATCGTTTCTTCGACCGATGCCCCGGCGGTATTCGCCGCCATGCGGACCTCAAAAATCAGAATCTCGCCTAAACTGAAATCTCTGCTCGAATTTGAATCTGCCAGCAACGACCCGATGGCCGTTTTCCTTTCCATGGCAGCTCTGGCTTACCTGACTCAGCCGGAAATGCAGGTGGGCGAGTTAGGCTCGTTTTTCGTCCGCCAAATGTCCGTCGGCATTATTTTCGGCATGGCATTGGGACGTATCGCCGTACACATCCTGCAAAAATCGCACTTGCCTTATCCCGGACTTTATCCCGTCTACGGCATCAGTATCGTCTTTCTGATTTACAGCCTGACCCAGCTGTCCGGCGGCAGCGGAATTTTGGCGGTTTACATCTCGGGCATCATCATCGGCAACAATGTTTTTATGTTCCGCCGTCATCTCATCCGCTTCTGCGATTCGCTGGCCTGGATAATGCAAATCGGAATGTTCCTGATTTTAGGCCTGCTGGTCAATCCTCACGAACTGATAGCCGTCGTCCCCGTGGGCGTGGCCTGCACAATGCTGCTGATGTTCATCGCCCGTCCGTTTGCCGTGTTTATCTGCCTGTTCAAAAGCAATTTCACCTATTCCGAACAGACTTTAATCAGCTGGGCCGGTTTCAAGGGTGCCGTTCCGATTATCCTGGCCACTTATCCGTTGATGGCCAAAATCCCAGACGCCCCCTATATCTTCAATCTAATCTTCTTCCTGGTTATCATCTCGGTCTTGTTCCAGGGTAAAACGCTGCCGGCTCTGGCTCGGCGTCTGCATTTGGAAACCCCGTCCCGAAGGAGACACCAGAATGCCAAAAACACCTAAAAATTTCTATATTTTCCGTCACGGAGAATGTCCTCTGAACGTCAGCGGACGCATTCAGGGACAAACCTTTGACGGAGAACTGACCGAAAAAGGCCGTGCTCAGGCCCGCCGGGCCGGCCGCAAACTGCAAAACAAAAACATTGAAATCATCGTCAGCAGCCCGATGAAACGGGCACGCCAGACCGCCGCAATCGTAGCGTCATACGTCAAGGCGCCCATCGTCTTTGATGACCGCCTCAAAGAAGTAAATATGGGAATTGTCGAAGGTATGCATATTTCCGAGGTAGAAAAAAAATACAAAGACATTTCCCTCAAATGGCGCGACTGCAGACTGGAAGACACCACAACCCGTTTCGAAAACGGAGAAACCAAAGCCGAAGTCCGGCAGCGGATACTGGAAGTTTTAAACCACTATGCCGAAGAAACCGACTATATCTGCATCGGCGTCTCCGGTCACGGCATTACCATTTCGCAAACGCTGCTCAGCCTCGGAATCAGAAAATACGACATTCCTAACGGTTCGGTCATGCATCTGACCTATCGGGGCCATAATTGGAATTACAACGGATTCGTGGAGGATTAAGATGAAAAACCTGATGCCGCTTTCCTTACGACACGTCTTTGCAAAAGACTTCAACATCAGTCTTTTTGTCAGCTTTTGCCTCCTCGGGCTCTATCACTATCTTCCGGAAACCGTCGCTGCCTACGATCAGAGCGGCCTCTACCGTCTTACCTTTATTCCTGCCTTCAACGGTTTTCTGACCGGTGCCGTAATGCTTCTGCTCAACCACTATTTTTCCTACCGGCGCTACACCTCCCTTTACTACACCGAAGACAAGAGCAAACTTCTGTTCGTGGCCTTCCTGGCCGGTTATTGCGGGTATCTGATTAGTTTTTCCGTTTGGACGACTTATCTGGTAACGCTCGCCGTCATTTATTTTTCCGTCGCCAAAATACGAAGTTTCATTAACAAACTTTCCGGACTGCTGGCCCCGGGAAAACTGCCCTCGGTTGCCGATGTCGGAAGCTTTTTCAACTTTTTCATCTCGCTGATTATTTCCTTTGCGGTAATAAACCTTTCCTTAAACGAACTCTGCCGGGCTGCCGGTTTGCCGGAAGCCTTCAACTTTAATCAGGGAATTGCGGGAGTGGTTGACGCCGTTTATTTCAGCGCCATAACGATGACGACGGTCGGATACGGCGACACTATCCCGCAAACGACAATCGCCCGCGTTTTTGTCTCTTTCGAATGCATTACCAGTTATCTGATGCTCGGGGTTATGATTGGTTTGTTAACCAAAGGCATCAAACCGCGCAAATACTAAAAAACCGGGAATGTTTCCCGGTTTTCTTTCTGCTTGTTTAAACTTCCTGAAGCTCAAACAACTCTTTGCCTACGCCGCACAACGGACATACCCAGTCTTCGGGCAAATCTTCAAACGGAACTTCGCCGTCATAAACATAACCGCAAACGGTGCATACCCATTTTTTTCCTTCAGTATCAGACATTTCTTTTCCTTTCTGTGTTTTTATAAAATTCTCAAAGCTTTTCATCACGTCATTCTTGAAATAAGAACGATAATCCAAATAAGTGAGAGGCTCATCCGGACGATGCGCGGCAGCGGCACTTTGAACCTCCGCTACGAAAAGCGTATTGCTTTCCAGCGGAAATTTGTGCAAAACCCGACAGCGAAATATTGCCAAATTATCCTTTAGAAAAGGCAAACCTTCTTCCTCAAAATATTCGACATTTTTCCACTTGTCAACATTGCGGCTGGATTGAAAGCCAAAATTAGCCACCACAAAAGGAGAGACGTTCTTGCACAATACCGACAATGAAAATACGCCGTCTTTTTCAATACATTGTTTGGTGTAACTGCCGTTGGAGCAGGACAAAGCAATGGCGACCGGTTTGTTGGCAACTTGCATGACTGCATCGACAATGCTTCCCGCAAAACGGTTCTCATCGCGCGCGCCTAACACATACAGCCCGTGTGTTAATTTATATAAAGCATCTAAATCCATTTTGCCTCCTCTCCCGGCAGTTACATTGTCTATATAGTGATTTCTCCCGCAGGAGACAAGTGCGCTCCCGCTAATAATGCGGCGGCGGGGTCTCTTCGCTTTGGGGCTTGACCGTCTCCGCCTCGACCAGATTGAGCAGATACTGGTTCTGCTTGCTCAGCCGTTCAATCTGCCGTCCCTGCTCGATAATCACCTGATTCAGTTCATCTAGCATTTTTTCATGATTGGCCAAAGTCATCTCAATCGTCATAAACCGCTCGTCGTCGGATTGCATATTCATCATTTTCTCCTTGTTAGAAACTGCAGTTATGTTATCATCAATTCATTAATTTACAACCAGAAAACCAATGCCCCGACAATTAGACATTAATCCCGGCTTTCAAAAAGCCTTCGACACTATTGAAAATACCTCCCGCCCCCTTTTCATAACCGGAAAAGCCGGCGCCGGAAAATCAACGCTGCTCGACTACTGCTGCCGCAACAGTTCTAAAAATCTGGTTGTCCTTGCACCGACCGGCGTCGCCGCTTTGAACGTACACGGCCAAACCATCCATCGCTTTTTTAGTTTTCCGATAAACGTCAGTGTTGAAAAAATCACGTCATTTCAAATCACGCCGCGAGCCAAAAGAATTTATCAAAGATTGCAAACCCTGGTAATTGACGAAGTTTCGATGCTGCGTGCCGACATTCTGGACTGCATCGACGCCTTTTTGCAAATTTACGGTCCCGAACCTCAAAAGCCTTTCGGCGGTGTACAAATGGTCTTTGTCGGAGACCTGTATCAGCTGCCGCCGGTCATTTCCGCTCAAGAACAAAGCTTTTTTGAAAAAAATTACGCGTCACCCTACTTTTTCAGCGCCCGGGCTTTTCGGCACTTAGCGCCGGAAGTCGTGGAACTGACCAAAATATACCGCCAGTCGGACCATGATTTCATTGAACTCCTGAGCCGGATTCGCAGCAACAGCATCACGGATGCCGACGTAACTTTGCTCAACTCCCGCCTCAATGCGACAAAAGCAGAAAACCGTTACGAAAATTTTTGCATCAGTCTGACCACGACCAACAACCTATCCGACAGCATCAACTCCCGCGAACTGGAAGCCCTTGAAGGAAGGCTCCATATCTCGCAAGCGGTAATTGACGGCAATTTTTCGGCCGAGTTTTATCCTGCCGCCGAAAAGCTCGAATTCAAAGCCGGCGCTCAGGTTATGTTTCTGAACAATGATTCCAAAAATCGCTGGGTTAACGGCAGTGTCGGACACATAGAAGACATCCGGCTCACCGAAGAAGACAAGGTCAAATACCTGCGAATACGCCTGCATGAAAATCAGCGGCTGGTAGATGTCTTTCCTTACACCTGGGAAGTATTCAAATACACCTTGCAAGGCAAGGAAATCATTTCCGAGATTGTCGGCTCCTTCACCCAATACCCGTTGCGGCTGGCCTGGGCCGTAACAATTCACAAAAGCCAAGGCAAAACGTTTGACAACATCGAAATCGATGTCGGCCGGGGCACGTTTGCCACCGGACAACTCTATGTCGCCCTCAGCCGCTGCACTTCGTTTGAGGGCATCAGCCTCAAAAAGCCCTTGCGAAAAGAACACATTTTTACCGATTGGCGGATTACCGAATTTATGAACCGCTGCTGCCCCGGCACCCCGCTTTCCGATGAAAACAAACTGCAAATGCTGCTGAGGGCCATTCCCCAACGCCAAAAACTCGATATTACCTATCTCAAAGCCGATGGCAAAACTTCCCGCAGAATAATTGTTCCGCTTCATATCCGCAACGGCAATCTTCTCGCTTTCTGCACGCAGCGGCAGGAACAGCGGACTTTTACGATTGACCGCATTCAAACCCTTTCTCCGGTTTTTGAAGACTAAA
>OJOI01000590.1_pt1 | contig 23517 bp, 9 predicted proteins | sample 1598061 | NCBI WGS metagenome assembly OJOI01 (sample SAMN01915224, study PRJEB22387) | human gut metagenome | isolation source: stool | host: Homo sapiens | place: USA
CAAATATTATATCGAAACGAATACCTATTTATCAAAATACTGGATCAAATCATACGCATTAAAATTCAATTCGCGGGCAAAGAAAGATAAATAAGGAAACAACTGATAAGAATTATCATAAAGACCCTTATTGGCAGGTTTCGACGAATTATCCGTACCATCATCATCCTGATATTTAAACCAATGCCATCCGATACAATTCTTAGCTTCAAGCAATCCTAATGTAAAATGCTGATAAGCATAAGCCCTCTCATTTTGTGTAGGAACAGAATACCCGGCTCCCGACTGGTTATTCAGATCGGAATCCTCCACCCCTTTCGTATAAAACTCACTTACAAGAAACGGCTTATCTGCCCAACTTGCCCAGTCTGCAATCGCTGTTGTCAGTTCGGGACTCCAACGGCTATAATAGTTGATAGAAATGACATCACAATATTTTCCGGCAGCTCTCATCACTCCCTCCATATATTTAGGAGTTCCATGCAATCGAGTCCCCAGATAAAGCAGCTTATCATCTACTTTCATCACTGCCTCTTTCACTGCTTTATAATATTTCTCTGCTACGATGCCTGCAAACTCATTATTCAAGGCATCCGTCACACTTTGCACGCCCTTGGAATCCATAAAGCTTTTTGCCGCAACATAAGCCGGATCATTCGAACTGTTGATAGCCAGGAAACGATCCAAAATCCGGGAACTGTTTGAAGAGAAGTTTATCTCATTATCCGAAAAGAACCCCAAGACATTAGGATCACGCAAATAATCTGCGAAAGCACTACCTGCCAAATATGAATCACACCATTCGGCCCATCCATTATAAAACACAAGACCTGCAGCATTATCATCGCTTCCTCCGGGATAATTATAAGACTTCGCACTCTTGAACTGGCTTAGAAAAGCAAATGAAGGCGCCAAAGTCAACGGACTGCTCGGATTGGAAGCATTATGAGTCTGAATCAGTGAATAAGTACCTGTACAGAAGGCACCTGTACCATGAAAGCCAATCTCGCTCAATTCACGTTGAGTAGTAGACAGCCATTTCTCATCAGTTCCAAACCTACTATTCCAAGCCGCTTTATTACGACTGGAAGTCCCCTTACGCAAAGAAGTCGCACTGCGTTCCAGATGTAAACAACCTTCTGGATCAACCAACCACCAACGTCCATCTATCTTCTTCGTATAAAACCTGCCCGTAGCTGCTTGTTTCGGAAGCGTTGTCGAACTTCCATATTTATTCACCGACTCCTGATACGCTTTCAATGTCTTAATAGCCGGTTTATATCCATCCATATAAGCAATAATACGTGTATTCCCCGTTGTCCAACTGGATATGGGAGGATAAGCACTGGAATACTTGACACTGATAGGGCGATACATATTGGCATTTAATGACGGAGCATATACCACAGAGGCTCCAGGAACGGGTAAATCTTCCGGGTATTCCGACTCCACATCTCCCCCACCCATCACTATATCAGGAGGCATAAAATTAGGGTCCTTATCATCATCATCCGTACAAGAAACCATAGGAATAGAAGTTATAAACAGTAAAGCTCCCAGTATAAATATTTTTTTCATGGTGTGTATTTTATTGATTGTTATTTGATTGTTGATCGAACCAGTCGGCTAAACGATAGGCATTGATATTCAATTCTTTCATAGCATCGGCCAACGGTTTATAAAGATTGTATTCATTATCTATCAGTCCCTTGTTAGAGTCCAGATTCGAAGGATCTGCTCCTTTTGCCGTCGGGTCATTATCCTGATAACGGAACCAGTGCCATCCGACACAATTTCCACTTTCCAATAATCCTAAAACAAAATGCTGATAGGCATATCCACGTTCCTGTTGAGTTTGAACGGTAAAACCTGCTCCTGTCGTATTCGCCAGTCCGGAATCCATTCCTTTCGTATAAAATTCCGTAATGATGAAAGGTTTTTGAGCCCATTCTCCCCAATGTTTCATGGTCTTCTCACTCGGCGTCCACGCTCCATAGTAGTTAATTGCAACGACATCACAATACCTGCCTGCCGCTTCCACAATCTGGCGGATAAACTTCGGTTTTCCATGTAAACGACTACCCAGATAGAGATGATTGGGATCATACTTCCGAATCGCTTCCGATACCACTTTATAATATCGTTCAGCTACCACCCCTGCAAACTCCTCCCGGTGCTCATCGGTTATTTGTTGCGAAGTAATTCCCTGCTTTTTCAACCAGGATTCCGCATACACTCTTCCCGGATCACCAGGGTTCTGTAAAGTCAGATAGCCTTCCAGATTCTTGGGTCCGAACGGAAGTTCATTATCCGAAAAATAACCAATGATGTTTTTATCCATTTTATTCGCAACCAGTTTTTGTGCCATCTCATCGCAATAAGTTTCGAATTCCGGATCAAAAACGAAAATACACTGATTAGGGTATCCCGTGTTACCAGGCAACTGATAAGTTCCTCCCCGTTTCTTTCCATATCCGCTCATCAAGTTGAGAATGATTGAGCGGGTCAAGACCTCCTTGTGGGATGCATTGTAAGAAGCAATCGCCTCTTCGTTACTCCAAGAGCCCGTACCGGAAAAGCCCAGTGAATGAATCATCTGTGCTGTTCTTTCGATCCATTTTTCTTCCGTACCAAATTTGTCCAGCATCGCTTGTTTATTGCGTTCGGAAGTCCCCAAACGTACTCCAACCACCACTTTCTGCAAATGCCGATATCCGTCGGGATCAATCATCCACCAACGATTTCCAATACGTTCTACTCTAAAAAATCCAGTAGCCCGGTGTTTCGGAGCATCCAAATCACTTCCATACTCATTTACATGCACTTTATCAGTAGCTTTAAAACCATCCAATTGAGCAATGGTACGGGTATCATACTCCTTCCATGGAAGATCTTTCTGTCCTTTCACCCACGGACGGGCAGTGACCTTAAATGTACGCCCCTGCCCATAACCCAACTGGGATAACAGCAGTAAAAACAATATAACTATACTATTTTTCATCTTCTAATATTCTTTTACGATTCGTATTGCATTTAAAATAGGCACAGACTCTACCGCTCCAAAACGAACGACAAGCCCTTTTCCCTGTGAAACCGGAACAATATACTTTTTAATGACCGCACGTTCGGAACCGTATTCTTCTGCAATATTCATTTGCCCGGCAACAGATACCCCATTTATATCCACAGAAAATACCCGGTTTGCATACTCCTCTTTCACCACATCATTTCCTAAATTATACACCAAAGCCTCTCTCTTATTTTCAGAAGTAAGTTCCGTCCAATACAAATATACAGCATAGACACCATCCGGCACATCCGCTTTAAAGGCCTCAATACCTACCCGTTGCGTTTGAAAGATAGGATCCTGATCCGTTCCCAGTATATCAGTGTCGCTGGCAGGCAAAGAACCGTAACGAGTCTTGTTCGGAGCCACTTCTCCGCCAATATATCCCCATGAGCCTTTTTCATAAGCCTGTTCCGGTATCCAGCACAGTTCTGCTGTCCGATCCTCGAAATAACGTTGAGCACCCAGTAATACATTGACTTCCGTAAAGCCGTTCTTCACATTGACACATTGGAAATTGCAAACATACTGGTCACGATATTCGCGTCCCTCTTTTTCAATTACAGCATCTACCACATTTTCTCCGTTGACAAAAGGAATATCCACAGAAACGACCTTATCCGATACCGGATATACTCCCAAACTCTTTCCATTTAAAAAGACTTCTACCTTATCTGTATTGGTATACACCTTCAAAGGTTGCGTACAGCTCTTTCCATCCCGACTGGCTCCTGCCCTGTTCTTCCACGATTTAGAAGCAATGTGCAGGACAGGTGCCTCTTTCAGATAAGCCTGATAAAGATAATATCCATCTTTACGTTCTCTATCCGTACTTACCAACCCTTTATTGTTCACATGAGGCATAGCGTTTCTTCTGGCTTCGGAATAAAAATCATTCAAGTTCCAAACCATAGCTCCCACGATATAATCCCTCTTTAGAATTTCAGGCAAGTAATGTTCGTGGTAGATGGAACCAAATTCACAACTAAAGTCAAACCGCATCGGCGAAAAAGAGTGAATACGAGTATCCACATCCGCCCCATATTCGGTAATGAGCAACGGTTTGTGAGGAAACTCCCTGTGAAGTTCTTCCAGTTTCTCTTCAAATCCACTCAAGCTACCACCATACCATCCATTATAAAGATTAAAACCCAATAGCATCGGTAATTCTGCAATTCCTGCTTCCTGATAGATTTGAGAAGTAGAATGACAAGGCAACATGGTATAGCGTTCCGAATCCAGACTTCTGATCTGCGCCTCAACCGCCGAAGCTATTTGATGAAGGAATGTCATGTAGTCCGCCCGTTCCGTCCTATTTTCCGGATTAAAAGGAGGACGCAAAAGCACTTCATTCATATAAGCCCAAATAATAACAGATGGATAATTATAGTTCTGACAAACCATCTCTGTCACCTGTTCCACGCAATTATCCATAAATGCCTTACTTTGAGTGATGGCATTCACTACTGGAATTTCAACCGAAGTCAATAGCCCTAACTTATCACACATCTGCATCACAACCGGATCTTGCGGATAATGAGCCACTCGCAGGAAATTACTTCCCATATCCTTACTCAACTGTACATCCCGAATATGCATTTCATCCCGCAAAGCATTTCCCATTCCTTTGTAATCCTGATGCCGACTGGTACCAATCAATTTCCGATATTTCCCATTCAAGAAAAAACCTTTCTCCGCATCAAAACGATATTCACGAATTCCCAGCGGATTGACAACACAATCGAGCACCTCCTCTTTTTTATTCTTCAGACGGCTATACACCTTATATATATAAGGAGAGTCTACATCCCAACGTTTAGGCTGCGTAATAGTCATGAGCGATTCAAAAGCTACATTCTTTTCTTCTGCCTTCACATTTACTTTCTTTTGTGAAAGCGCTACTCTGTTACCATCTGCATCCAAAATCTCCATTTCAAGAATCAATGATTGATTACTCTTCAAAGCATTGGACAAGAATGTCTTCACTGAAATATTTGCTTGCAAATCCGTAATCTTCGATGCTTTGAGATACACACCACTAGAAGCATAATGAGTAGTAGACAGTTGCACAGGAGAAGTATACACCAGATAAACATCCCGATAGATTCCCCCGAAGAAAGTAAAGTCCGCCGAAAGAGGAGCAATATCCGGATGATGCGAGTTGTCAACACTCACAGCTATCAGATTGCGTCCGGCATGGACATAATCAGTCACGTCAAACGTAAAAGCGGAATAACCACCTTTATGATTTCCAACAAACGTTCCATTCACAAACACATTCGTTTCTTGATTGGCTCCCTCAAAACTAAGATAGACTCTTTGTTCGGGAATCAGTTCCTCCACTGTCACCACTTTCCTGTACCAGCCTTTTCCCCGGAAATAACCGGGAATTTCATCATCTGCATCTTTTGCATTCCATGTATGAGGAATGGAAACATCAGTCCAACCGGAAATATCAAAGTCAGCAGTGGACGCGTCTCCCTCAAAGAGGGAGAACTTCCAACCATCATTAATCGTTTGCGTCACACGCTGACTATAAACCGTGCCGGTCATAACCAGTAACAAACAGGCTAAAATTATTTTTTGATATACCTTATACATACCTAATACCATTATTTCGAGATTGAACGGACTGCACGAACAAATCTTTTACCGTCTTTTTTAGCATTCGATTTATCCCAGGCAAGCGGTTTTCCAAAACGTACATAAAATGCGCTTGTACCGCTCGACGTTTCACGACTAGCCCAATAAGAATCTCCGGTAGCAGATGCTGCTGCCGTATTCATGATAGTTCCTCCTGCACCAGTAATCACTTGATCCCAAGCTGTACGGTTTGCTTTCTCAAAATCAGTAATCGCATCCGGGTTATTCTCCGTTGCATCTGCCACTGCAGTCCCATTATAAGTTTCAAACATCTGTTCCAAATCCGTTCTCGTAGGCCAATACCATCCGGAACCTTTATCCATACAATATTTAAGAGCGGGCATTTCTGCTGCATTCGGCAATGCTGCCAACGCAGTAGTATTTGCCAGGCCATTGTCATTGGATAAAGTTAAACCGGTAGAAGCCGGAGAGCTTGCCGTAGACCATGCCAGACTCTCTCTGTCCAACGACATAATCTTAGCTTTACCGCGATTAGTGCCATCTACCCAGAACACAATGCCCCCTTTTAACGAACCATTATCCGCAATCACCTGTCCCACCGTAAACTCGGAACTTAAAAGCCCTCTTTGTGTAATAGTAACTTCTTGTTTAGGTGCATTCGCTCCGCTTCCGGCTATTACCGTAGCAGTCGTTACCCGGTTAGAACTATTCAAATTAGGCGATAATGTCCAGAAATAAAGAGTTTTACTTGTTATATCAACATACGCTTTCACCCAAGACTCATCAGTTATATTTACTGTAAATTCTGTTTCATCAGAAATCATCGTTATTCCTTCTGATTTCGTCACAGCATCAGGAGTAATAGTCACGGCATTTGTGCTTAACTCGAGAGAAGCGCCTCCTTCAGCCGCAACATTCTGATTCACCGTTACCTCCACCGACTTAGCGGCTGTGCCAGTACCGGCTGTAACCGTAGCAACAGTCGTACGAACATCGCCAGTGGTATTTTTAGATTTTGCTTTGAACGTAACTGTTGTGCCCGAAATAGTATACGAAAGCCAGGAATCATTTGCCAAAGCCACACTAAATACCGTTTTATTGGATGTCAATGTCACATTTGCTTCCGCTTCATTAGCTCCTTCCAATGTCACAGGATTTGGATTAACCGTCAATGTTGCCGGTTCTTCAGGATAAGTATAATCACCGATTGTACGCATACATCTTACAAAACGGTTGGTAGCTGTTTTATTTCCTGCATCAGCTCCCGATTTACCGAAACGTACCCAATAAGCCTGATTACCTGCTGCGTTTTCCGTACTCGACCAATAGCTTTCGCCATTACCCGAACCGGCAGCCTCGTTCATCACATCACCTTGTAAATCAGTCAACATCTTATCAAATGCAGCACGTGCCGCCTTCTCTACTTCCGTCAGTTTATCAGGTACGGCTGAAACAAAATCCGGATCAGTATGTCCAACACCATTATAGGTATCAAACAATTCCCATAATTCATCGCGGGCAGGCAGATACCACCCGTCACCCAACGACTGGCAATATGCTACCGCATCATTTGCCGACGGAGAAGTGAACAAGGCAGAATTAGCATATCCGTTGACGGTGGAAAGTGCACTATGAGGCATCACAGAAGCCTCAAAAGGATTCCCTCCCTGACGTTTCACTGAAACCGCTTTTCCTACCATATTATCCGAAGGATCCACCCAGAAAATCATACCGATACCCTCATCCACACTTTGTCCTATCTTCAAAGAAAGATCCGGTTCTTTAGAATCCTGGGTAACCGTCACTTCTACTGTATATGAGCCGCAAGTCAGTTTCACGACAGCCGTTCTTGCATCTTCACCATCATTTTGTGTCAAGGCCGTGTAGACAACACTTTTTGAACTTACATCTACAGAAAGCCATTCTGCTTCGTACTGTGCAACAACCTGACCGACATTGGTATATAACAGCGACGTAACAGAAGAACCCGCCGCTTTCGCCAAATTTACTTTTGTATCTTTACAATTAAATTCAGGCATCACGCGTACCGATGCATCATCGACACAAGAAAGTAACCCCAGATTTAAAATCAATAAGAAGTATATTATTTTTTTCATATTCATTCATGTTTTACAGATAATCAATCGCTTAATACCAGTTCTCATTCTGTGGGAAATTCTCTTTCCCCATCAAGTCAATCTGTTCCTGTGGAATAGGCCAACATTCGTGCTTTCCAACCACAAAACTGGTACGGCATTCCGCATAATCTTTATCCAGATAAGGATTTTCAGCCTTCGTCTCGCCATAATGCGCTTTCACTCTTTCGCCCAAGAGTCCCAAACGTTTCAACAAAGGCCAGCGAACGCCTTCAAAATTCAACTCACGGGCATATTCATCCAAAAGTATATCCTGCGTCAGAGGACCTGCAAATTTATCATTTCCCGCACGTTCCCATGTTTTATTGTAACAGCGCAAAGCATCTGTACTCATACCTCCGTCACGACGCATATATGCCTCTGCCGCCATTAAGTAAGTTTCTGCCAGTCGATAGACAATCAGATCCTTGAAACCTGTTGTCCGGTCCGGATTATCAGCCATCGTCCATTGGTCAAAGTATTTTTTCGACATAAAATGCAGTGTTTCACAATAGCTGGAACTCTGTGTAAGAGGAATCAATTCTCCATATTTAGGAGAAGTAGGGTCATTGTATTTGAAACGGTGAACAAACAACTCATTATATCGCGTATCTTTTGCCTGATCGTACAGACTCAACAGATAGGTATTCGGATAAATACGTCCCCAACCATATCCACCCTGATCGGCCGTATTGATACAACCTGAAATTTTATTGATTCGGGTAGTGGTTTGAATAGAGACACGATGTCCGGCAACCGGAGTTCCGGAACCACCTCCACCCAAGTTTTGTGAATATTGGAAACTCCATAACACTTCCGGAGATTTCAAATCTGCCCCATTAAATACATTCTCGGCTTTCTTTTCCATCGAGTAGATGCCTTCCTGCTTAAAGATATCCTCACATTCCTCAATGGCTGTATCCCAATCTGACTCCCACATGGCAACCTGTGCACGAACATGCTTGGCAGTAGCTTTTGTTACCCGTCCATACAATACATTTCCATTATTTTGAGGAAGCGACCAGTCCAGCCCTTTCATGGCATCGTCCAAGTCAGTTGTAATCAGCGTCATCAGTTCTTCATGAGAAGCAGGTTTGTATTCCCGTTTCAGATTGTCGACGGTGGTCGGGGTGATATTCAGATAAAGACGGTCAAAGCGTTTCCAGAGTTCAAAATAGCTCCGTCCTCTGAAGAATTTCGCTTCACTCCATGCATGGAGCACATCGCTGTCATCCAGCCCCAGAGCTTCTGCGGCTACAATAATTTCATTTGCTTTTCCAATAATACCATAGTGATGTTTCCAGAACTTATTGACATCCCCAGTACTTGGAGTAAAACTCGTGTTCAAACGTCCGATTGAAGTAGAAACACCTGCTCTAAGTATCGCAATATCCGTATTAAAGTCACACATAGTAACGATGTACAGATTGGATTCATTATTATCCGCTCCACCCGGCAATTCACGAGCTAGGGAGTACAGACCTGTAACAGCTGTATTCAACCCTTCGGGAGTAGTGAACAGATAATTGTTCGTCACGTCTGTCTTTGATTCCAGATTTAATAAATCCGAGCAGGAAGCGGTCAACATTCCGCAGATGACAAAGGCTGTATATATTAACTTTTTCATAAGGATTCTTTATTTTAGAATGAAACATTGACACCAAATACATATTGTCTGGACTCCGGATAAGACCCGGGAGTCAGTTCGGGACTATAAGACTTAAATTCCGTAAATGTCAGCAAGTTAGTAGCAGTTGCATACAGACGTAATTTATGAATCGGAGTATTCTTCAATAGTCTGGCCGGGAAAGTATATCCCAATTGTAAGGTGCGTAAACGGATATAAGATGCATCCTGAATAGCGATGGCACTCAAATAAGCAGGGTCTGCGCTATAAGAAGGACGCGGGAATTCGTTCGACGGATTGAACGGAGTCCAATAATCCACCTTCACTCCATTCAGTTTTCCACGCAAAGAACCTCCGGAATTATAGTCATACAAATAACTATTCTTTATCTTTCTGCCGGAAACTCCATACCAATCCATGAACAAGTCAAATCCTTTCCAGTTCCATGTGGAAGAAAGAGAGACGGTAAATTTCGGATCTTTCCGGATAGGCACTCTGTCATCTGCCGTGATCTTTCCGTCTCCATTGTTATCACGTACCTTAACCATACCCGGTTCAATAGCGCCGCCGTAATCAATCGGGCTGTCGGCTACACCGTCATTGTTACTGTCATAGGTGTTTTTCAGCGTATATACCAGATTACCTGTACCATCACGAGTAATATCAAAATCATCATACTGAAAAATTCCGTCTACCAGATAATCATAATATACATTGATCGGTTCTCCGATAATCCATCCCTGTGCTACCTGACTGGCGGGTTTACCATTTTCATCGAGCGTATCGTCAATACGGACAATTTCATTCTTATACATACTGAAATTAGTTCCAAGCGACCAGGTAAACTCTTTCGTACGTATCACATCACCATTTAAAGAAAGATCGATACCACTGGATTTTGTCTTTCCCAGATTATCCAGCATAGTGGTATATCCAAGTGATGCATTCAAAGAGCGTTCCACCAATAAATCTTTCGTATGCGTATTGTAATATTCCACCGTACCATTCAGGCGACCATTGAAGAAACTAAAATCAACACCTAAATTAGCCGTTGCAGACTGTTCCCATTTCAGGTTCGGGTTAGAAAGCTCCTTACCCGGCAAATATCCCATCTGGAAAGTATCTCCAAACTCATATCCTTTATTATCTGCCAGCCCCAAAGTAGTGTAATTGCCGATACCGTTCTGATTACCAACAATACCATAACTGACACGTAATTTCAGGTTATCAATCCACGACACATCTTTCAGGAAATTCTCCTGATTGACACGCCAGGCAAAAGCAGCTGACGGGAATGTACCCCATTTATTTTCTTTTCCGAAACGGCTGGAACCGTCGCGACGAACAGCCACATTCAATAGATAACGGTCTAAAAGCGAATACTGTGCACGAGCCATGAACGACACCAGATTATTTTCATTAAACTGACGACGGGGCTTGCCTGTAAACTCACCTTGAGAAATGAAATTCCAATCTTTATCTACCGGAAGATTCTCTACTGAATAGCCGATAGACTTCGAGCCATTATGGTCGACAGACTGCACACCGGTCAACGTCAACTGATGTTTCTTATTGCGGATAGGCACTTTATAAGTCACAATATTCTCAACCAGCCAGTTCTGCGTGCGTGATTCGTCGAGCACAGCTGTTCCTCCGCCTCCCGGATATTGGGAATCTTTATAGGAACCGTCTTCAGATGTCTGATTATAAACGGAAGTATTCAGACGATAATTGAATCCCTTGAAAGGCTTCACATCCATAAAAAAGTTCAGGCGGTAATTATCACGAGAAACTTCACGTCCGTAATGTTGAGCACGGTACAAAGGATTATAATTTCCTTCCGAGTTGATATACTTTGTATATTTACCATCCACATCATATATTTCCGCCAATGGGGAACTGGTAATAAAATCATTAAAGTTACCATCCTCACGATCCTGTTTAGTCATCGCATAAGAAGAATTGATGCCAAAACTAATCCACTTTGATATTTCAAAGTCCAGATTCAACCTTAAAGAAAACTTCTGGTATCCCGATCCGGTAACCACCATTCCCTGTTGGTCAAAATAGTTGGCACCTGCCGATACTTTGATTTTCTCTGTTCCTCCACGTACACTGACATCATGATTATGGTAAATTGCATTTCTGAACATTTCTTTTTCCCAGTCGATAAACTTTCCGCTGGCCCATACCCGCTGCATAACCTCGTCTTCCAATGCCTCGGCTATCGAAATCTCACGTGCATCAACAATTCCCTTATCATGTGCCTTCGCTTCACGGCGAAGCTGCATATACTCTTCGGGAGAATAGAAATCAAAATTCCTCCAGAGAGACTGGATACCCAGATAACCATTATAACTGACTTCCACCTTTCCGGCTTTACCGCGCTTGGTAGTTACCAATACCACACCGTCACTGGCACGTGCCCCATAAATAGCCTGCGACGCAGCATCCTTCAGAATTTCAACCGACTCAATATCGTCCGCACTCAACGTGCTAAACTCCGTTGCACTAGAAGGAGAACCATTTATGATATATAAAGGAGCATTGTCCGCACTGATAGAACGGGAACCGCGAATAGTGATCGAAGGAGTCGATCCCGGACGTCCGGAACTACTCGTTACATTCACACCTGCGGCACGTCCACGCAGCATATCAGCCACATTGCCGGCAGGAAAGGTTTTCATTTCATCCGCTTTGACCGAGGCTACCGAAGTTGCCACGTCACTTTTACGCTGAACGCCATAGCCGACAACGACTAATTCATCGAGCATTTTCGACTCTTCTACCATATCCACATTCAGTACCGTTTTCGTACCGACACGTATCTTCTGTTCCTTATATCCTATACAAGAGAAAACAAGGGTAGATTTTGCAGATACGCTGATTGAATATTTTCCATTTACATCCGTCACTGTACCGTTAGTAGTCCCCTCCTCCATAATATTAGCTCCGGGGATTGGTCCAAGTGCGTCTGTCACAACTCCAGAAACTCTGACGTTTTGAGCACTAACCTCTAAAGAGATAAGAAAGGCTGTCAGGAACACAGCCCATTTAATTACGATGTTTTTCATACTATGTAATAATTTGAATGATTACAGTGCAAAAATCCAAATAATTAGTGATTTCGAATAATAGAATCGTCCGTATAAAAGTTCAAATAGTACAATTCTCACCAGGAGACAAATACATAAGACGCTATATATTAAGCGTTTGTGTATTTCCTCCGGTAAGCAGCCGGAGTAATATCATAAGCATTCTTAAAACATCGGATAAAATAACTTGGATTAGAAAAACCGTAATCAAATGCTATATCAGCAATCAGGGCATTGGGATCATTGATTAATTTTTCTGTTGCCTTTTTCAGTCTCAAAGATAAAATAAAGTCATTCGGGGTCTGTCCGGTCAATGCTTTCAGTTTGGTGAAAAGCAAAGTTCTGCTCATGCACATCTCACGTGCAAAAGTGGCTACGTCAAAGTCTGCGTTATCAATATAAGATTCCACAATCGCGGTAGCATCCATCAGCATCTTTTTATCGATCGGATTAAACGGAAGGTCTTCCACTTTAGGTTCATCATTCCGGGCAAACCGCTGCTGGAGCAGTTTACGAGTCTGGATGATATTGTTGCAACGGGCCACCAATATCTTGATATTGAAAGGTTTGGAGATATAATCATCCGCTCCCGTCTGCAAGCCCTCTAAGGTATGTTCTTCCCGGTTGCGGGCAGTCAGCAATACCACAGGAATATGGCTGGTCTGCAAATTGCTTTTCAACTTCTCGCACATCTCCAGGCCGGACATAACAGGCATCATAATATCACTCACAATCATCTGTGGTTGTAGTGAAGAAGCCTGCTCCAATCCTTCCTGCCCGTCGGCAGCCGTATATACATCATATATTTGTTCAAAAATCTGTGCCAACACCTTACGCATCTCCGGGTTATCCTCCACAATCAGTATTTTCACCGTTTTATCCGGCTTCACCATTTCCGAGATTTCTTGAGGCTCTATTACATAATGTCCGGCAACGCGTTCATCTGCAGAGGAAGATGCTTCCACATTCACATTTGCATCCCGGTGAAGAGTAACGATAAAAGACGTTATTCCATTCGGCTCACTTTCCACTCCGATAGTTCCCTGATGCAATTCCACAATTCCTTTCGCCATTGCCAACCCGATACCCGATCCTTTGACTGTCTGTGTAGTTGTTGCCGAGTCATCCTGCCAAAACCGTTCAAATACATGTTTGATCTTGGACTTTTCGATACCGACACCTAGATTATTGACTGAAATCACAATGTCATTCTCTCCTTCCGCTACCAATTCTACAGAAATCCAGTCACCGGGCTTCGTATATTTAAAAGCATTGGACAATAGATTATAGAATACTTTCTCTATCTGCGTCTTGTCAATATACAAATCCGCTTCTTTGAAAGTGGAAGAAAAGCGGAGATCGATCTTATTCAGCTGCGCATAACTATAGAAAGAACAACAAATCTCCTCTATCACCGCAACAATATTCTCTTTGGAAATTTTCAATTTCAGATATCCCTGATCCTGCTTACGGATATCAATCACTTCATCCACCAGATTATTCATCCGGCGGGAGTTCTTATAAATCTCCAAAATTTTATTATACACCTCGGGGATCATGTCTTTATGCATCAGGAGCATCTCAAGCTGACTGGATATAAGCGTTAACGGAGTACGGAACTCATGCGATACATTGGTAAAGAAACGTAGTTTGGACTGATTCACATTTTCGATATACTCTTTTTCCCGTTTCTCGGCCAATAGAGAATGTTGCAAGGTTTTCCGTATCCAGAACATACGGATAATATAACCTGCAATAAGGATACCTGCCAATATCATCAGCAAAATAAACCATGCTCGTTGATAAACGGGCGCCTCCACTATCAGCTCAAAACTGGCAGAAGGTGCTTCCTGGTCGTGAATGCGCAACTGGTCGCCACGAACATGAAAAGTATAACGCCCCGGATGAAGATTGGTATAAGTAACCATCGTATTATCTCCCGCCTTCATATATTCGTTATCAAATCCTTCAAGTTTATATTCCAGACCGATATTGGAAATATTATTCAGGGTATTGCTCGCTATCTCAAAAGTGACGGAAGAATACCTGGGCGGCAATACTAATTGATGTTCATACAATACCGTTTCCTTGATAAGTCCCAACGAATCAAGTGGTTGTATTTCCGTATTATCCACAAGCACTCGTTTTACGAACACATTATAATCCACAGACTGCTTGTTCAGTTTCTCCTGGGCTATGGAAACGATACCTGCTAGTCCACAGACATAAATATCGTGGTCGGACGTAATGTACAGCCCTCCGTCATTCACGTTATTCAAGGGAAAATCACTCTGCCTGTTATAGTTCTCGAATGTGGTAGTGGCTAGATTGAATTTAGAGAAACCGCCATTCGTTGCCACATAAATGGAACCGTCCAGCGGACTCTCTACCAATCCGGTGATAAATCCATTCTCCAATCCCTGCTTCGCTCCGTATCCTACAAAGGTGTCTTTCTTCTTATCGAATAGATAAATTCCCGATCCCGTCGATCCCAGCCATATACGTCCTTTTCTATCACATAGAATATGATTAATGTGATGCTGTGCCGTGCTCTGCGCTATTTGGGAGAAAGGATAACTACGGGAAGTACCCGCTTTCAAATTGACCCGTATCAAATCAAAAGAAGTGGTCAGCCATAAATCCCCTTCTTTATCAAACGTCATATCCCAAACCTGCGACAAATGTCTGGAAGCTAAAGAAGGATGTTCGAAATGATGCAACCGGAGATGTTTTTTATCCAATACAAGCAGCCCACCCTTGGCTGCTATCAATAAGGAATCATGACCGGCAAACTCTATCATTTTTACCAGATTATAGGCCCTGTCGACTGTTTTTCCTTCCGGAGTATCGATATTTTCCGTAATAGATTCTATATGTCCGGTCGACAGGTTAATCCGATTGATGCCCTGATAAAGCGAAGCTACCCAAAGATAATCCGGTTCTTTCTCATAATACAAAGACTTCACAATCTTAAAAGACAGCTCTTGAGCATATAAATGTTTAAGCGGAAAAAAGCGTTTGGCATATTTATCATAGTAGTTCAATCCACTTCCTTCACTTGCAAACCAGATCCGCCCGGAACAGTCTTCGGCAATGGAACTGATGATATAGGAATTCAAATGCCCGCCAACAGCCGTAGACGAACGGTAAAAGTGATAAGCATCATTCGCTACATTATAATATTGTATTCCCTGATAGAAAGTGCCCAGCCATAAAGTTCCCGAAGTGTCGTAATGCATCGAAATGATGGAACGTATATCGGCTGCCTCCACATTCAAGTCATATTCATAATCCGTAAACTCTCCGGTAGAGAGATTTAAAGTCTGCAAACCGGCGTAAGTTCCGATATACAGAAGACTATCATTGGCTTGTGTCACATGACGCACATTATCATGGTTGATTGTATTATCAGCCACTTTATTATATCTGTAATGAGTAAGCTCCCCATTTGCCTCCAACCGGGTAAGTCCCCGATTTCTGGTAGCTATCCAGATGCTCCCGTCTCTGTCTTCCGTAATCGAATTAACAGCCCCCACATCAATATGACGGGTGATATGAGCAGCCTGATCGATACAGTAAATACCCTTGGAAGAAGTACCCACCACCACGGTTTGATTCTGACGAACCATTAGACTGTTCATCAATATATCCTCTCCGTCCGAAGGGAATGAAAAGAATAACTCGGGCACTTGGTTGAGATCACGATAACGGTAGATTTCTTTTCCGGTAGCTATCCACAATGCGTCGTGCGCATAGCAGATTCCTGCAACTTCTCCTTCACGCAACACCTTAAAGCGGTTCAAACGCATGTCATAAAGAGTCACACTCTGCAAACTACGGATAAAAAGCAATCCTTCCTTGTTTCCGCAAACCTGCCGGATATTATTTATATTGATTGAATAGGGATTGGCGTTATCCGGTTTGAAGACTTCAAATTTACGACCGTCAAAGCGGTTCAGTCCGTCTTGAGTACCAATCCATAAAAATCCGAATTCATCCTGATAGAAACAATTGACCGTTTGATGCGAAAGTCCTTGCCTCACGTCTTTAAAACGCATATTGATATCCTTCGTCACATTTGCCATGCAACAAAGTCCCGATATAAACAGGCAATAAATAACAAGAAAGTTAGCTTTGGTCATCTGTGTTTTTCGATAATTCGGATACAATATTCGGGAAAATCCAAGATATATGCAAGTGTTTATGCAAAAACCTGATTGACTATTGCCTGTTAATTATCCCTCGGACTACGTATAACTAATCTCCCGATCGAATAAAATTAATCGTCTGACAGTTGTTAAACTTGCGTCTGACTACTGTTGAACTTTCGTCTGACAGTTGTCAGACGAAAAAGAATCAACTGTCAGACGATTAATTTTATGCATAAACAAGATTAGTATCCTCTTCACTAAGAAATAGTTTTTAGCATACGAAAGATTAAATTATACTACCAACCGCCTAAACGCTTGTTTATCATTGGTGAACTGCGTACTTTTGCACGCCATTAAAAAAAAGCAAAACAATGACCAACAAAACCAAAGGTTTTATCTATGGAGCGATTGCCGCTGCCAGCTACGGTATGAATCCTCTTTTTGCACTTCCGCTCTATGCAGCCGAAATGAGTGTCGATACCGTTTTATTCTACCGGTACTTCTTTGCGACAATCGTATTGGGTATTCTGATGAAAATGCAGCACCAGTCTTTTGCGCTTCATAAGGCAGACGTCTTGCCCTTAGTCATTATGGGATTGCTATTCTCTTTTTCATCACTACTTTTGTTTATGAGCTATAATTATATGGATGCCGGTATTGCTTCTACCATTCTCTTTGTCTATCCGGTGATGGTAGCAGTCATTATGGGGATATTCTTCAAAGAAAAGATTTCCGCAATTACCGTTTTTTCCATCCTGCTGGCACTTTCTGGTATCGCCTTGCTCTATCAGGGAGACGGAAACAAACCGCTGTCGACTTTGGGAATTATCTTTGTTCTGCTGTCCTCACTCTCTTATGCTATATATATAGTAGGTGTGAACCGTTCGACGCTGAAAAACCTGCCGACCACCAAGCTCACATTCTACGCAATTTTGTTCGGACTATCGGTTTATATCGTCCGTTTAAATTTTTGTACGGAACTGCAAATAATACCGTCAGCCTGGCTCTGGGCCGACGTGCTGACACTAGCCATTCTGCCAACTGCCGTATCTCTGATCTGTACCGCACTAGCCATCCATTATATAGGCTCTACTCCAACAGCCATACTGGGTGCTCTGGAACCTGTGACAGCTCTATTTTTCGGTGTTCTCCTGTTTCACGAAAAACTGACTCCCCGGTTAATGGTAGGTATTTTAATGATTATCACCGCTGTTACCTTAATTATCATCGGTAAGTCACTCATAAAAAAGATGGGAATGCTGTTGCAGATGAACAAAAAATAATATACTTTTGCTACTTAATCAATCAAAATGCAATTTTAAATCTCAAAAAATATGGTAGACGTAAAGACTTGCCTTGACAATGCACAAGAAAAAATGGATATGGCCATCATGTATCTGGAAGAAGCACTGGCACATATCCGCGCTGGAAAAGCGAGTGCCCGCTTATTAGATGGCATCCGCGTAGATTCTTACGGAAGTATGGTGCCTATCAGCAATGTAGCAGCAATTACCACTCCGGACGCCCGCAGTATCGTAATCAAACCGTGGGATAAAAGCATGTTCCGTGTCATCGAAAAAGCAATCATCGACTCTGACCTCGGTATCATGCCTGAAAACAATGGTGAAATGATCCGTATCGGTATTCCTCCTTTGACGGAAGAACGTCGTAAACAACTGGCAAAACAGTGTAAAGGAGAAGGTGAAACAGCTAAAGTTAGTGTACGTAACGCTCGTCGTGACGGTATCGACGCACTGAAGAAAGCTGTAAAAGACGGATTGGCAGAAGACGAACAGAAGAATGCGGAAGCCAAACTGCAAAAAATCCATGATAAGTATATCAAGCAAATCGATGATATGCTGGCTGAAAAGGATAAAGAAATTATGACTGTTTAATTAGTTGAGAATTGATAGTTGAGAGTTGATAGTTACTATGCAGTTACTGGATAATGCAACCAATTCTCAACTATCAACTATTAACTATCAACTAAATAAATGAAGGGATTAGTAATCAAAAACACGGGTAGTTGGTATCAGGTGAAAACCGATGACGGACAATCTATCGAATGTAAAATCAAAGGTAATTTCCGACTGAAAGGGATTCGCAGCACTAATCCTGTAGCAGTAGGCGATCGTGTTCAGATTATACTTAATCAGGAAGGCACTGCTTTTATCAGCGAAATAGAAGATAGAAAGAACTACATCGTTCGCCGTTCTTCCAATCTTTCCAAACAATCCCACATCCTTGCCGCCAATCTCGATCAGTGTATGCTGGTGGTAACGATCAATTATCCCGAAACTTCCACTATTTTTATTGATCGATTCCTCGCATCCGCAGAGGCCTATCGTGTTCCCGTCAAACTGGTATTTAATAAGGTAGATGCTTACGACGAGGACGAACTCCGCTATTTGGACGCACTCATCAACTTATATACACAGATCGGCTATCCCTGCTTCAAAGTTTCCGCAAAGAACGGTAATGGAGTGGAGGAAATCAAGAAAGCTCTGGAAAGCAAAATTACCTTATTCTCCGGACATTCGGGAGTCGGCAAATCAACTCTTATCAATTCCATACTGCCGGGCATAGAAACCAGAACCGGCGAGATTTCTTCTTACCATAACAAAGGAATGCATACCACCACTTTCTCCGAGATGTTTCCCGTAGAAGGAAACGGTTATATTATCGACACTCCGGGCATCAAAGGCTTCGGCACATTCGATATGGAGGAAGAAGAGATCGGACACTATTTTCCTGAAATATTCAAAATTTCTGCCGACTGCAAATATGGTAATTGCACCCACCGTCATGAACCGGGATGTGCCGTACGCAAAGCAGTGGAAGAACATCTCATCAGCGAATCCCGCTATACCTCTTATCTAAATATGTTGGAAGATAAAGAGGAAGGGAAATACCGGGCTGCCTACTGATTAACTCTTTTTTACTTTTTTCTTCTTTAAACCTTTCCCTTTGGGAGAAGTCTAATCTTTGATGACATATAATATAATTGCTATATACAATACTAAACCATGAATAAGAAGACTAAGTGGGGCATCATTATTCTTGTTGGTGCCGGAATCATCGGTGGAGGAATCTACTCACAATTACCGAAAAAAAACGACGAACTAGCAGCCGCCGACAAAGTAATGAGTGGCAATCAGAAAAGAGGAAAACAAGTACTAAATGTAAATGCCAAGGTCATAAAACCGCAATCCCTGACAGATGAGTTTACTACTACCGGTGTGCTTCTGCCGGACGAAGAGGTGGATTTATCTTTCGAGACTTCGGGCAAAATTGTAGAAATCAACTTCGAAGAAGGAACGGCTGTAAAGAAAGGTCAATTACTAGCCAAGGTAAACGACCGACAGTTACAGGCGCAATTGCAAAGATTGGTTTCACAATTGAAACTGGCAGAAGACCGTGTATTCCGTCAGGACGCTTTGTTGAAACGGGATGCTGTCAGTAAAGAAGCCTACGAACAGGTTAAGACGGATTTAGCTACCCTGAACGCCGACATAGAAATTATAAAAACCAATATCGAACTGACTGAACTTCGCGCTCCGTTTGACGGAATTATCGGACTTCGACAAGTCAGTGTCGGTACGTATGCCTCTCCGACTACAGTGGTTGCCAAACTGACTAAAATCGCTCCATTGAAAGTGGAATTCTCCGTACCGGAACGTTATGCCAAGCAAATCAAGAAGGGAACTAACCTCAACTTCAGTGTGGAAGGAACGTTGGATGCTTTCGGTGCACAAGTATACGCTGTAGAATCGGCTATCGACCCGAATCTGCATCAATTTACCGCTCGTGCATTATACCCGAATGTTCATCACACCTTACTTCCCGGCCGTTACGCAAGCGTATTATTGAAAAAAGAAGAAATTCCTAATGCGATAGCCATCCCTACAGAAGCAATCGTGCCGGAAATGGGTAAGGATAAAGTCTATCTGTATAAATCAGGAAAAGCCGAACCGGTGGATATTATTACCGGCATCCGCACGGCATCTGAAGTACAGGCAATAAGAGGGCTGCACATAGGAGATACAATCATTACTTCAGGAACACTACAGCTCCGCACCGGGCTTGCAGTCACACTTGACAATATTGATTAATAATACCAGCGCCCTATGAATATATCCGAATTAAGTATACGTCGCCCGGTATTAGCCACAGTATTAACGATCATTATCCTCCTTTTCGGATTCATCGGATACAACTATCTGGGTGTCCGCGAATATCCGTCAGTGGATAATCCGATCATTTCCGTGAGTTGCTCTTATCCGGGAGCTAATGCCGATGTTATCGAAAACCAGATAACCGAACCGTTGGAACAGAATATCAACGGTATTCCCGGTATCCGTTCTTTGTCCAGTGTGAGTCAACAGGGACAAAGCCGTATTACAGTAGAATTTGAGTTGTCCGTCGATTTGGAAACAGCAGCCAACGACGTGCGTGACAAGGTTTCACGTGCCCAACGTTATCTGCCTCGCGACTGTGACCCTCCGACTGTCTCAAAAGCGGATGCCGATGCCCAACCGATCCTGATGGTTGCTCTTCAAAGTGATAAACGTTCCCTGTTGGAATTAAGTGAAATAGCGGACTTGACTGTAAAAGAACAGTTACAGACCATTTCCGATGTAAGTAGTGTATCTATCTGGGGAGAAAAGCGTTACTCCATGCGTCTCTGGCTCGACCCGGTTAAAATGGCCGGCTACGGAATCACTCCTATCGACGTTAAAAACGCCGTAGACAATGAGAATGTGGAACTTCCTTCCGGTAGTATCGAAGGAAATACCACCGAGCTGACTATCCGAACACTGGGATTGATGCATACCGCAGATGAATTCAATGATTTGATTATCAAAGAAGAGAATAACCGTATTGTCCGTTTCAGCGATATCGGACGTGCCGAACTGGGACCTGCCGACATCAAGAGTTATATGAAAATGAACGGTGTTCCGATGGTAGGTGTCGTTGTTATTCCACAGCCGGGAGCCAACCATATTGAGATTGCGGATGCGGTATACCAGCGTATGGAACAGATGAAAAAGGACTTGCCGGAAGACGTACACTATAACTACGGTTTTGATAATACCAAGTTTATCCGTGCGTCTATCAATGAGGTAAAGTCAACGGTGTATGAGGCTTTTGTACTCGTAATTATCATTATCTTCCTCTTCCTGCGTGACTGGCGCGTTACATTGGTGCCTTGTATCGTAATTCCTGTCTCCCTTATCGGTGCATTCTTCGTCATGTATCTGGCCGGATTCTCCATCAATGTGCTTTCCATGCTCGCCATCGTACTATCGGTGGGACTGGTGGTAGATGATGCCATCGTTATGACGGAAAATATATACATCCGTATTGAGAAAGGAATGGCTCCGAAAGAAGCGGGCATAGAAGGAGCCAAAGAAATTTTCTTTGCCGTTATTTCAACGACTATCACACTGGTAGCGGTATTCTTCCCGATCGTCTTTATGGACGGAATGACGGGACGACTGTTCCGTGAGTTCAGTATCGTAATTTCCGGTTCGGTTATTATTTCCTCATTTGCCGCATTGACTTTCACACCGATGCTGGCAACGAAATTGCTCATAAAACGGGAAAAGCAGAGTTGGTTCTATGCCAAAACAGAACCATTCTTTGAAGGAATGAACCGGCTATACAGTCGGTCACTTGCCGCTTTCCTCGGCAAACGCTGGATCGCTCCCCCATTTACTTTCATCACGATTTGCCTGATTGGTATTCTATGGAATGCAGTTCCTGCGGAAATGGCTCCACTTGAAGACCGTTCGCAAATCAGTATCAATACACGAGGAGCAGAAGGTGTCACTTATGAATATATCCGGGATTATACGGAAGATATCAATCAGCTGGTAGACTCCATTCTTCCTGATGCGGAATCAGTGACTGCCCGTGTATCTAGTGGTAGCGGAAACGTGCGTATCACATTGCATGACATGAAAGACCGTAACTACACACAGATGGAAGTTGCCGAGAAGATTTCGAAAGCGGTGCAGAAGAAAACGATGGCGCGTTCATTCGTGCAACAACAGTCTTCTTTTGGTGGACGTCGTGGAAGTATGCCTGTTCAATATGTACTTCAGGCTACCAATTTGGAAAAGTTGGAAGAAGTACTGCCTAAGTTTATGGCTAAAGTATATGAGAATCCTGTCTTCCAGATGGCGGACGTCGATTTGAAGTTCAGTAAGCCGGAAGCACGTATCCAGATCAACCGCGACAAGTCCAGTATTATGGGAGTAAGTACCAAAAATATTGCTCAAACGCTGCAATATGGATTGAGCGGTCAGCGTATGGGATATTTCTATATGAACGGTAAGCAATATGAGATTCTTGGTGAAATCAACCGCCAGCAACGAAACAAGCCGGCTGACTTGAAAGCAATTTACGTTCGTAGCAACAGTGGGGATATGATTCAGTTGGATAACTTGATTGAGTTGGAAAGCGGTATTGCTCCTCCAAAGTTATATCGCTATAACCGTTTTGTGTCAGCTACGATTTCTGCAGGATTGGCAGATGGAAAAACAATCGGGCAAGGTTTGGACGAGATGGATAAGATTGCCAAGGAAACACTGGACGATACTTTCCGCACCGCCCTGTCGGGAGACTCGAAAGAATATCGTGAAAGTTCTTCCAGTCTGATGTTCGCCTTTATCCTGGCCATTCTTCTGATTTACCTGATTCTGGCAGCCCAGTTTGAAAGTTTCAAAGATCCGCTGATTATCATGTTGACAGTACCACTGGCTATTGCCGGAGCTTTGGTCTTCATGTATTTCGGAGATATTACGATGAATATTTTCAGTCAGATCGGTATTAT